>Ga0302326_10003735_pt1 | contig 35729 bp, 27 predicted proteins | sample Palsa_T0_3_FD_202264 | JGI IMG/M metagenome (GOLD analysis project Ga0302326, IMG submission 202264) | Peat permafrost microbial communities from Stordalen Mire near Abisko, Sweden - Palsa_T0_3 | ecosystem: Environmental > Terrestrial > Soil > Palsa > Peat permafrost | place: Sweden: Abisko... | reverse complement strand
GGACTGGTTCCCGAACAAATTCAGCAGGCGATGAATGCGGTGACGGAGAAGACGGCGCAGGTCCAACAAGCTGAGAGTCAATTGCAGCAGGCCGACCTCAATTTGAGCTACACCGAGATCCGTTCTCCGTCGGACGGCTTCATCACCCAGCGCAGCGTACAGCGCGGCACGTATCTGACGGCGGGTCAGACGATGTTTTTGATCGTGACTCCGGATGTCTGGGTAACAGCGAATTTCAAGGAATCGCAGATTGGACGCATGCGGCCCGGCGACGCCGTCGATCTGGAAGTGGACGCCTACTCGGGCTTCAAACTGCAGGGTCATGTGCAGAGCATTCAATACGGCAGCGGTTCCCGCTTCTCGGCCTTTCCAGCGGAAAACGCCACCGGCAATTTCGTCAAAATCGTGCAGCGCGTGCCCGTCAAGATTGTGATCGACCGGGGTCTCGATCCGAATCGTCCACTGCCGCTCGGACTGTCGGTCTCTCCGGTGGTGCACTTCCCGTGACGGATTCCGCGGAAGGCCGCAGCGCGAGCGGCTGGCGTCCGGCTCACAATCCTTGGTTGATCGCCGTGGTGGTTACGTCGGCTGCATTCATGGAAGTTCTCGACACCACCATTGTGAATGTTGCCTTGCCGCACATTGCAGGCAGTTTATCGGTGAGCTACGACCAGGCCACCTGGGCTCTGACCTCCTACCTTGTGTCCAACAGCATCGTGCTTCCCATCTCGGCTTTTTTTGGGCGACTACTTGGCCGCAAACGCTACTTTGTGATTTGCATTTTCGCTTTCACCGTCTGTTCGTTTCTCTGCGGTATTGCCACGAACATGGCCGAGCTGATCATTTTTCGCATCTTGCAGGGTTTTTTTGGCGGCGGTCTGCAGCCGAATCAGCAATCCATCGTTCTCGATACTTTTCCGCCCTCGCAGCGCGGCCGCGCGTTCTCCCTGACGGCGATCGCAACCGTGGTCGCTCCCGTGCTCGGGCCCACGGTCGGCGGCTGGATTACCGACAGCTACAGTTGGCGCTGGGTGTTCTTCATCAATGTGCCGATCGGCATCCTGGCGACCTTCTCGGTCATGAGCCTGGTGGAAGACCCCCCCTGGGCAAAAAAGGGCCAGAAAGTATCGATCGACTACATCGGCATCGGATTGATCGCGCTCACCTTTGCCGCTTTCCAAATCATGCTGGATCGCGGCGAGGATGCGGACTGGTTTGGATCCACGTTTATCCGCGCATTCGCGGCGCTGGCTGCCGTCAGCGCCGCCGCTGCTTGTGGCTGGCTGCTCTACGCTCGCCATCCCGTGGTGGATATAAGGGTATTAAAAGACAGGAATTTTGCGTTGGGTTGCGTTGCCATCTCTTTCTTTGCGGTGGTCCTGTACGGCAGCGCGGTTTTGATTCCGCAGTTGGCGCAGCAGCACTTGGGCTATACGGCGACGCTTGCCGGCTTGGTGTTGAGCCCCGGCGCGCTCGCGGTCATTCTGCTGATTCCATTCATCACTGCGATGATGCCGCGCGTTCAGACGCGCTATCTGATGACGGCAGGATTTCTGGTGTTGGGGATCTCGCTGCTGTATTCGCGCAATATCGCGCCGGATATTGATTTCTTTCACTTGATGATGTTGCGTATTGCGCAAGCGGCGGGCATCGGCTTTCTGTTCGTGCCCACCAGTGTCTTGACTTACTACACGATCCCCGAGCGTTTGCAGGGCGACGCCACCGCGCTATTTACCATGTTTCGCAATGTTGCTGGCTCGGTCGGCATATCGGTTTCCACGGCGGCAATTACCTCCAGGACGCAGATCCATACCGCTTATTTGGCGGCGAACTTGAGCCAGGCGGATCCCAATTTCCGCGAGACCTTGGCGCGCGTCTCCGCGGCGATCAAGAATCTCGGTACGGTCACTGGCGATGCCACCCAAGCCGCCATGGGCCAAATTGAACGGACTTTGATCGCCCAAGCCGGATTACTGGCCTACATGGATGTGTTTCTCTACTGCGCGATCCTCGCGTTTGTATTCGTGCCTTTCACATTCTTGTTTTCAGCGGTGAAGGCCACCCGCAAGGTTGGGCCTGAATGATGCGCCCGGCTCAACTGGTTTCCGCGGCAGTGCTGATTGCGTGCCTCAGCGCCTGCAAGGTCGGCCCCAACTTTGTGCCACCCAATGAGCCCACGCCCAAGGAGTACGCGGGGTCCGCACCGCCGGCGAACCCCGCTGCACCGCCCGATGAGGCCTGGTGGAATCAATTCCAGGACGCGCAGCTCGATCAACTGGAAGATCAAGCGGCCTCCGGCAATTTGGGGCTGAAGGTCGCCTACTTGCGCATTCTCGAGGCGCGCATTCAAGTACAGGCGACCCGCGCTCAGGGGTTGCCGAGTTTGAACGGCACCGCCAGCTACACTCGAGAGCAATTGGGTCTTGCTGGAATTGTAAAGTCGCAGGGCCAAGCCTTGGGTTCAGCGTCCCCCGAGGTTCAAAATCTCATCTCGTCGCTCGAGAAACCCATCAACCTGTATCAATTGGGATTTGACGCCTCGTGGGAGGTGGATTTGTTTGGCAAGGTGCGCCGCTCGGTGGAGGCCGCGGATGCGCAAAGCAAACAGGCGGTTGAGTCCAAGAACGATCTGCTGGTGTCGCTCGAGGCTGAAATCGCGCAGACCTACTTTCAGTTGCGCTCCGGCCAGGTGCTGCGGCAAATGACGATCACCCTGATCGCCGATCAGCGCGACGTGGTGGAACTCACGAGCAGCCGGCAGCAGCACGGTCTGGGCAGCGAGGCAGACGTACAAACTGCTCGGGCGCAGCTCGCCAGCCTGGAGGCGCAACTGCCTCAATACGAACAGAGCATTGCAAGTTCGCGTCACGCGTTAGCGGTCTTGTGCGGCCAAATGCCCGAGGCTTTCGATGCCGATTTCGCAACCGCGAGCGAATTACCGGCCCTGCCGCAGATGGTGCCAATCGGAATACCCGCGACCCTGGCGCGGCGGCGGCCGGACATCCGCAACTCCGAAGAGGCTCTGCATGCCGCCACCGCGCAGGTGGGCGTGTCAGTCGCGTCGCTGTTTCCGCAGTTGTCGCTCACAGGCAGTTTGGGATTGCGCAACACCGACACGCGATATCTATTCGACTGGGCAAGTAAGTTCTATTCCGCCGGACCTGGTATTTCTGTGCCCATTTTCAACGGCGGCGCGTTGATTGCCAGCGTGCGCCTGTCGCGCGCGGAAGCCGCCGCGGCGGCGCTGAACTATCGCAGCACCGTACTCAATGCCCTGCAGGAAGTTGAAGACGGGCTGAGCAGCTTGCGCGAAGATGCTGAGCGCTGCGCATCCCTCAATGCCACTGTCGTCGCGGACCAGCGCGCCTTGGATATCAACCTGGACTCGTATCGACACGGCCTCGCCACGTACGTCACCGTTCTTACCTTGCAGCTGCAAACGGTTCAGGCCCGGCAACAGCTCGCGCAAGCCACGTTGACCCAAATCATCGATCTCATCAAGCTCTACAAGGCGCTGGGTGGCGGCTGGCAGGCTTCGCCCGACGTTGCCCGCGCCTCAAAGCCGCCATAAGGAAAACTAGGGGTTTTTGCCGATCTCGAGCGGATATCCGGCTTCCGCAAAGCTTTGATGCAGTCGTCCAGCGCGACCGCGCCTGAAAATCCCATGGTGCGAAGCGTCGCGGTCGCCAAAGTCACAACAAACCAGAATCCCCGGAGCTCGTGCTGCCGCAGCGACTTGCATAATCCCTGCCTCGCGCGGGCGATATACCCGGCTCGGCGGTGCAGGTCTCTGCGACGCTCGTTCCCGCACGGACGAGGGCGTCCTCCTCGCGAAGCAGATATAGCGCGATGCACGCATCGCGATCCAGGCGACACCGCGCGCCCGAAGCCTATCCCGCCTCTTACACATGTCCATTGACGCGGAGAGGTCCCGTGAAGGACCCCCCGCACGAATGGGCACGGTTGGTGTTCACTTGCTCCCTGTCTGCCGGCAACTGCAGGCTACTGCCAAAAATAATCAGCTACCACCTAAAGCTCGCCATCACCTAAGGAGCCTATCCTTGCTGCCGTCGTTCCGCTCCCGCTGCCTTTTTTGCTCTAGTTTTGAATGCCTTAGCATGCTCCCGGCGGCTGAATTCTACCACGCGCCGGCGCGGCACTTGGCAGTGCTCCTACCGTTCGCGACCTGCCTCTGCCACTCGCGCCGTGGATCTTGCGCTTTGGCGCAGATCCAAACGAGACATCTGGCCGCTCTTTAGAGTACGCCCATGGTCCAGCTCAGGGAGATACCCATGAAAATCCTCGTCAATGTCAGTGCCCTATTTCTTTCAATGATCCTCGCTCTGATTCCCTTTGCCGTCATCGCGGTCAACGACTCGGCCGCGGTAAAGGCGGAGGTGATTCAGGCGAGTTAAGGATTGTCCGCGCGCACCGCGCGCCGGTGACGTAGGTCGCCGATTTGTTGTGATGTTTGTGAACACTTTGGAGACTACCGTGAACTATCGATCAATCATTCGTTTTACTTCCGCCGCCATCTTGACGCTATCCGCGGCTCAGGTTTTCGCGGGCGATTTCTTTGAGGACAAAGGCGTTGCGCTGAACAGCTACGACGCGCTCTCATACTTTACGCCCGCGCCGGACCCGATCCAGGGTAGCAAAGAGCTTAGCTTCGACTACAAGGGGTCTAAGTTCTACTTTATTACATCGGCGCACTTGCGCACCTTTGCAGGCGATCCAGAGAAGTACGCGCCGCAATATGACGGTTACGATGCCTTCGGGGTCTCGCAGGGCCGTAAAGTTGGCGCTCACCCGCGTGTCTTTGCGGTCGTCGATGGCAAGCTCTACATGTTCAGCGATCTCGAATCCCGCAAGAACTGGAAGAAAGACATTCCCGGCAACATCGCTCGTGCATCTGAGCAGTGGTCGGCAGTCTCGAAGCTGGTAGCGCAGAACCGTTAGTTCTTTGGGCTAGACTAGTAGTATTGGCCTACACACCGTGCCCGCGTCCAATGGCGCCGGCACGGTGTTGCTTTTACGGCCTGCGGTCGAATTCGCTGATGTTGATACAATCGGCGCATGGATCAACCATCCGGAACATCCCTGCGCATCGGCGCGTGGCGCGTGAACCCGGCCTCTGGCCAGATCTCCCGCGAGGGGGAGACCGTGCGCGTCGAGGCGCGAACCATGCGCCTGCTGTTATGTCTCGCCGAGCACGCCGGACAAGTCGTCAGTATCGATGACCTGCTCGCGCAGGTTTGGACTGGCGTCATCGTCACACCGGATTCCGTCTATCAGGCCATCACGTCGCTGCGACGCCTGCTGGGCGACGATCCAAAGCAGCCCACGTACATCGCGACGGTGCCACGGTTAGGATATCGTATGGTGGCAACCGTGAGCCCGTGGACGGATCAGCCGTTGAATTTACCGCCGCTGTCGCAGCCCACGGCAGGCGCCGCGCGTCAGGGCGCAAAAAAATGGCCGCTGCTCGCCGCCGCCGCCGCTAGTGTTTGTGTGATCCTCGCTGTTGCGTTTCTTGTCTACGGCAGATTCGGCAGTGCGGCCCATTCGACGCCAGCCCCTGGCGCGGTGCCGTCGCAATCTTCCATTGCCGTGCTGCCATTCCTGGATCTGACCAGCGAATCGATGGACCAGGAGTATTTTGCGGACGGGATGACCGAAGAACTCATCGACCGACTCAGCAAGATCCCGGGCCTGCGCGTGCCGCCGCCGACCTCATCCTTCTACTTCAAAGGCAAGCAGATCCCGATCGCCGACATCGCAAAAGCCTTGGGCGTTGCCTACGTTTTGGACGGAAGCTTGCGCAAGTCGGGCTCAACGATGCGCATCGCCGCCCGCTTGGTGCGTGCCGACAATGGATTTGTGGTCTGGTCGGAGACCTATGACCGCCGCTTGGACGATACCTTGAAAATCCAGGACGACATCGCCGGCGAAGTCACGAAGGCGCTGCGGCAATCCATCGACAACCGGTGATCGCTCATCCTAGTCGGACTCCTCGTCCAGGTGGCGCCACGCAACTACCTGCTGTCGTTGCTCGCCCAGCTTTTCTATACCGAGATGTATCTCATCGCCGGCCTTGAGAAAAATGGGATTTGGTTTGTGACCCATCCCGACGCCCGGCGGTGTTCCGGTGATCAACAAGTCGCCTGGATACAGCGTCATGAACCGACTGACATAAGCTATCAGTTGCCGCACCGTAAAAATCATTCGCTGCGTATTGCCGGTTTGCATGCGTCGGCCGTTGACGTTCAGGAACATCTCGAGGTTTTGCGGATCGCCGACTTCATCGGCGGTTACGAGCCAGGGTCCGACCGGTCCGAAAGTGTCGCAACCCTTGCCTTTGTCCCATTGGTTGCCGTGCTCCAATTGAAACGCGCGTTCCGACACATCATTGGCAATCACGTACCCGGCGACCAGATCGAGCGCCTCTTCCTCGCTGGCATATCGGGCCGTACGGCCGAGAATGACCCCCAATTCGACCTCCCAATCGCCTTTCACAGCGTCCTTGGGCAACATGACATCATCATTGGGGCCGCTTAGACAGCTGATGGCCTTGGTGAACATCGGGGGCTCGGCGGGTATTGGAAAATTCGCTTCCTTGGCGTGATCCGCATAGTTCAAACCGATTGCAATAAACTTTCCGATCCCTTTGACCGGCATACCCAATCGAGGAGCACCGCTAACCAGGGGGAGTTGCTTGTTGTTCAATGCGGCGAGGCGCGCCAAACTCTGCGGCGTCACAGTCCGGGGAGAAATGTCATCGATGTGCGCTGACAGATCGCGGATCGCGCCCTCGCTGTCCAAGAGACCTGGTTTTTCGTGTTTTGGCGGACCATAACGCAGCAGTCTCAAGAAGTAGTCTCCTCGATTCTTCGAAATTGAACACCGTCGATCCAGAGCAAATTGGGCTTCTCGCCAATTAGCTCTGAGAATTCCGCGACGCCCGGGCTAGTTGGCTCCCTGCCTATCCTGAATAGGTGATCACCGATGGGCATCAATGGATCCGTGCCGCCCATCCACAGCTGACGCTGCCTCTGCACCACCCGGATCGTACCGTTCCACGGATTCTCGGAATAGTACTCGCCGGCATATTTGGCCAGGCTGGCGGATGGTTCCAGCGCCTTCTCTCCTTGATATCCGGCACGCGCATACCAATCCGCTCCATACGACAAGGCGGTGATGGGCGCTTTGGACGTATCGGTAGCGGCGGGCGAAGCCGGCGTGCGTTCAAAAATGATCGGAAACAGATCGAAGCCCGCCTGATCCGCGATGAAGTTGCCGTCTTCCGATTGCTGTAGCGGAATGGTGCGCCCATCAGCCATGAGAGTGAGTCGATCGGCGGCATCTTTAATCTCGATGTGCCGGCCGGCCCCGGAGCTGTAGATCGCGCTATAGCTGTCGGCGGACTCGACCTTTGCTGCGGCATCGAAGGGAGGTTCGGCGGGCGGCTTGCTGCCCTCCTTCTCGGAACGCAACAGCTGCACGGCCAGCTGCGCAACGGGATTGGGCCTGTACCCAAGCTGCGCATTGATGGAGGCAAACGCACCGATCTTCGCATCCAGGTCCATGTGAATGGCGGACATGAACGAGACCATGCCGCCGGTATGTCTGAGGCGGACATGTCCATCGAGTTTGTCGACTGCGATCCCATAGCCGTAACCGGCGGTCGGACCAAACGGCGGCGCAGCGATGTGCGGCGTCGAGAACAGCCCGAAGCTCTCTTCGGAAACGATGCGGCCGCCTCGCACCTCGCCGTGATTTAGAATCATTTGCATGTAGAGCGACATGTCTTTGGGTGTTGATGCGATCGACCCCGCGGCAAACTCCACCGCCAAGTTGCCGGCGGGCACCAACGCGCCATGCCGCGGATAAGGCCGGTCATCGTGTAACGGCATGTAGCTCTGCGCAATTCTCGGACGTGACGCGCTGGTGATGGTAGGTGAAGTGTCCGTCATGCCGACCGGCTTTAGGATACGGGCCGCGACGGCTGCCTGCCAGGGACGGCCATCGACCGCTTCGATCAAACGCCCTAAGACGTCGTAGCCCCAGTTGCTGTAATGGAACTCGGTCCCGGGTTTAAGTGCCTGGCGCGGCCGCCGCTCCGGCGAGCTCGGAATCAAGGGTGCATCGTCGGGCATACCGCTCGAGTGCGTCAACAAATGATGGACGAGAATCTCGCCGAAGGTGGTTTCCATGGACAGCCAAGGAAGGTAGCTGAGGATGGGCGCCTGCAAGTCAACCTTCTGCTCATCGTGCATCTGCAGAATCGTCAATCCCACAAACGACTTCGTAATCGAACCGATTTCAAACAGATGCGAGGTGGTCACCGGCAGCTTGGCGGCAAGATCGACATAGCCGTATGAGGCCGTGCGGATGGTGCCTGCGGCATTTGCGAGCCCCAGCGTCAATCCTGGCGAATTCATCGCCGCACAGTAACCGGCGATAAAGCGATCCAATGTGCGCATCGCATTCGAATTGGGCGCCGGTGCCGCGCGGGCGAGGTCTGCGATCAGGTCCAACGGCACGGCCGCCAGCAGTCCCAACGCCAGCATGTCGCGCCGGCTCATGGAATTCATATTCATCGATTCACCGCCTGTTGCTGATTAAATTCAAAAAATACGTCTGGGGGGATATGCTACGCCATCACCTGGTGGGACGTGATTGCTTCAAGGACGCCGTTGCCGCTCACTCGACGCCAAGTTATTGCCTCTGCTGCTGCGATCGGCGCGACGTACGCCTGGGGCGGCTCGACTTCATTGCGAGCCGCCGCTTGGACCGAGATGCGCACGCGCTTCCCGGAGGGCGTTGCCTCCGGTGATCCGCAGTCGGACAGCGTGATTCTCTGGACTCGCTGTCCGGCGACTGCGGCTCGGCCGCTACCCGAGGTCACGGTCGAGGTAGCGGAGGACAAGGCATTCAAACACCTCGTGGCGCGCACCGGAACGAAGATGTCCGCGCAGTCAGACTGGACTTGCCGGGTACTGGTGGGGGGCCTGAAGCCGGCCCGAGAATATTGGTACCGTTTTGTTGATGCCAATGGCGAGGGCAGCCGTATCGGCCGCACAGTGACCGCTCCTGCGCCGACTGATGCGCGAACGGTGCGCTTCGCATTCGTCAGCTGCCAGAATTGCAATGACGGCGCACAAAACGCGTATCGCCGCATGATTTTTGAAGACGAGAACGCGGCGCCGGATCGACGCCTCGATTTCGTCATGCACCTGGGGGATTATTTTTACGAAATCGTCTGGTATCCCGAAGATCGTCCACAGGGAATGTACGATCGACGAATCAGGGACATTCTGCGCTACCCCACCGGCGAGAAGATCGATGATTTTCACGTGCCGGCGGATCTGGCGGATTACAGAACGATCTACCGCGCCTATTTGCACGATGTCGACATACAGGACGCGCGCGCGCGTTGGCCGTTTGTGTGCATGGGCGATAATCACGAATTCTCATGGAAAGGATGGCAGAGCCAAGAGGATTTCGGCGGCGTTCGCCCCGCTCAAACGCGCAAAGTCGCCGCCAATCAGGCGTGGTTCGAGTACCAGCCGAGCCGGGTGAAACAACCATCGGGCAGGTTGGATGAATTTGTGGCGCCGATCGTGAAGAATGCGCCCATCGAGAAATTTGATGACCACGGCTTAGGACTACAGGCCGACAATCTGGCGGCGATCGGCAGCTTGACGACATACCGGACACTGCGCTTCGGCCGCAATGTCGATTTGATCTTGACGGACAATCGCACCTACCGGTCCCAGGACCTTGCCAACCGGCCGGAGATGAAGGACTTTTTTTCCAAGGATTTCCCGCAGATGCTGGCGGAAGAAGCCCTCGATATTCTCGATGCTGGTTCGGGCTACGACGAAGGGCGGCCGCCGCCGCAGATTGCCTTCGGCGGTCAGCAGCTGCGCAATTTCCGCAAAGAAGAACCGCCGCAATCCATGCTCGGCAAAACGCAAAAGACCTGGTTCCTGAAACAACTTAGCAGTTCGACCGCGACTTGGAAGCTGTGGGGCAACTCAGTCGGGGCGACCGACGTGCGCGCCGACCTTCATAATCTTCCTGAAGGCGGGGGGCCGAAGTGGCCGGGCGCCGGTTACGGCGTCCTCGCACATGACGATTGGGGCGGTTACCGATTCGAACGCGCGCAGATCTTGGATCACATCCGCAATGACCAAATAACCGGCTTCGTGAGTCTTGCGGGCGATCGTCATTCTTTTTATGCGGGCTGGCTAGCGGCATCGTTGCCGCCCAAAGCCTTCGCTCCGGTGGGTCTTGAGTTTGTGACCGGCTCCATTTCCGCGCCCACGCTCGCCGAGGCGCTCGATCATTCAATGACGCCCGACAAACCGTGGGCAGCGATTTATCGACAACCGTCAGCGGCCGGCCAACCTGGCCTCGCAACCATCAACCTCAGCGCGCGCCGCGGGGTGAAAGCGAGCCTTGCCATGCAACGCGGCGCGGACCCCGCCGCGATCGCCGCGGCCGCGAACCCCGAAGTCGCACCGAATCTCGACTTGATGGATTGCGGTGGTCACGGCTACGTGCTCATTGCCGCGCATGAATCCTCCCTCGACGCGCAATTGGTTTGCATACCCCGGCCCATCGAGCGGGCACCGTCCGCCGACGGCGGAGCCCTGCGCTATCGGGTCAGCTATCGCTCTCCGATCTGGAAGCCAGGCGAGACGCCGATTCTACGGCGCACCGCGACGCAGGGCGATCTGCCGCTCGGCGCCTAGCGCGGCGCCGGCAGCGGCGGAGTCCCGCTGTATCGCGAAAACCAACTCATCATGTAGAGCTGCGTGCGCATCCAATTCGAGGGCTTGGAGCCGGTGCCGTGATATTCCTGATCGAAGCGCAGCATCGCCGCCGGTACGCCACGATATTTGAGAGCTTGGTAGAACTCCTCGCTCTGTGGAATGGGCGTGCGCCGGTCGAGCTCCCCCGTCATGAGGAGCGTCGGAGTCTTCACGTTGCCGACATGCATCAGCGACGATTCTTCGAGCCAGTCTGTCGGATCTTCCCAAAATGGCTTCTTGAAGAATCGATACGTAAAGAAGGGTACGTCGGTCTCTCCCGCCATGCTGATCCAGTCGATCACAGGACAGCGAACGGCGGCAGCTGCAAAACGATTGGTGTGGGTGATCATCCAGCTCGATAAGACGCCGCCGCCGCTGCAGCCCGACACGTACAGGCGCGATTCATCAATGATGCCCTTCTTGAGCACGGCATCGACCCCGGCCATCAGATCATCGTAGTCCGGACCCGGGTAGTGCTTTAAAATGGCATCGCCGAAGGCAGTTCCATAGCCGGTCGATCCTCGCGGGTTGGTAAAGAGCACGACGTAGCCGTTGGCGGCGAAGTTCTGGAATTGCGGGCTGAACCCCACGTTATACATGCCTTGCGGGCCGCCATGGATCTCGAGCAGCAAGGGATAGTGATGCGCGGGATCGAAATCCGGCGGCTTCACAATCCAGCCCTGAATTTTCGCGCCGCCGCTGGAGTCATACCAAATCTCTTCGGCATTGGCGAGAGGGACTTCGCGCAGCAGTTCATCGTTAAGGTGCGTAAGCTGCTGCACGCTCTCGGGCCGCCGTTCATTCAACAGCACCACGTTGCCGGGTTCGCGAAAAGCGGAGCGAACGGCTGCGATTGCGCCTTTGCCGATCGTCGGGCTAAGCACGATTTCGGGGCCGTTGGTGAGTTGACGAATGCCTTTGCCGCGCGACCAGCTGTACAGATGAATGCTGCCGCGATCCTCAGCCGTAAAATACAGCGCGCCGCCGTCCGGCGCCCACTTGAGGCCTCTCGGTTCTCGATCGAATCCTTGCGACTGCAGCGTTGCATTGCTGCCGTCCACAGACATCGTCCAGAGGTCCATGACGTGATTGGTATCCGTCTTGGTGTATCCCACATAGGCCACAGTCTTGCCGTCAGGAGACACCGCGGGCTGTCCCCAACTTCCTGTCGTTTTCGTGAGCCGGTTGACGGTGCCGCTCTGAAGATCAACCGAGTAAATGTAGCCCTCGCGATCATTGCGATCCGGATCGCCTTCTTTGTAGCCTTCGATGATTGCGGAGCGCCCGTCGGGGGTGAATCCCCAATCGACGCTAATGGCTACTTCAAAGGCGCTGGCTCCAACATTCCAGTTGCCGCTCGTGACCTGTCGCGGCGCGCCGCCGTCGCTTGATATCAAAAACAGATGGCGCCAGCCGCGCTCGGTGAATCCGGCTTGGTCTCGAAACGTGTGCAACCGCTCCGTATAGTGCGGCGTCTTGGCCCACGTCGCACCTTCCGGCGGCGCCGGCAGGTCGATGGTCCATTTTTCGGCATCGGGCACTCTCATGGTGAAGCCGATCCATTTCCCGTCAGGCGACCAGCGTAAATTGCCGGGTTCCTCGGTGAGCCAGGTCAGCTGGGTCGGCGGCCCTTGAACGCCCAGCTGCACGACGAAGATTTGGGCGCCTTTCGGCTCGCCTTGAGCCAGGAACGCAATACTTTTACCGTCAGCGGACCAGATCGCGCCGCCGCCTTTGGCTAAAAATCGATGATGCGAACCGTCGGCATTCACGATCCAAATCGCGCTTTGGTATTTGTCCGCCTGCTTGTCGACCATCGTTCGGGTATAGAGAACCTGGGAGCCGTCGGGCGAGATTTGCGGCGCGCTGGCCGACTGCAGGTCGAGGTAACGGCCCACCGTGAAGCGGCCGGTAGCGCTTGAATCGGCGGCGCTAACACGCAGCGTCACGCATAGGAAGGCGATAAGAACAATGATGCGACTCATAGGTATCAATCCTGGTTTTAGCTTTTTGTGGTATCCGCCGGCCGCGACATTGTACGCGATCAATGCAATCGGCCGCACGTCGAGCTCTGCTAGCATGCCGTCCGTCCCCTCAATTGCTCATAAGGTATTTCATGACGACGCTGTTTGATCCGATAAAAGTTGGCCCTCTTACCTGCCCCAACCGAATTTGGATGGCGCCCCTGACCCGCGGACGCGCCACGCGCGAGCATGTTCCGACCGACCTCATGGCAACGTACTATTCACAGCGCGCCTCGGCGGGGCTGATTATTACCGAAGCCACCCACATCAGCCTCGAGGGCAGCGGGTGGCCCTACGCCGGCGGCTTGTGGCGCGCGGATCACGTGGCCAACTGGAAAAAAGTTACCGATGCGGTGCATGCGGCCGGCGGACGTATTTTCGCCCAGCTCTGGCACATGGGGAGACTCGTTCACCCCTCCCTGCACGGTGTTCAGCCCGTGTCGGCCAGTGCGACCACGGCGCCGGGCAAGGCGCATACCTATGACGGCAGACAGCCGTATGCCGAGGCGCGGCCTTTGCTGATCGAAGAAATTCCTCGCCTGGTGGGCGACTACATCGTCGCGGCGCGAAATGCCCTTGCGGCTGGCTTCGATGGAGTCCAATTGCATGCAGCCAATGGCTACCTCATCGATCAATTCTTGCGGGATGGCAGCAATAAACGCACCGACGCATACGGCGGTCCGATTGAGAATCGCCTGCGTCTGTTGCGCGAAGTCGTCCAAGCGCTCATTGATACAGTGGGCAAGGACCGCACCGCCGTGCGCCTATCGCCGAATGGCGACGCGCAGGGGGTGGACGACAGCAATCAATCGGAACTGTTTCCGGCGGCGGCCGCGGCATTGGATCGGCTCGGCATTGTATTTCTGGAGCTGCGCGAACCCGGACCCGACGGCACCTTTGGCAGGTCAGATCGGCCGCCCGTGGCGCCGCTGATCCGAAAGGCGTTCAAGGGGATCTTGGTCCTGAATTCCGACTACGACCTCGCGCGTGGGCAGGCCGCGTTGGCCGGCGGCGCCGCGGATGCCATCACCTTCGGCAGAAAATTCCTCGCGAATCCAGATCTTCCGTATCGCTTCGCGAACGATCTGCCGCTGAATGCCGACGACCAGAAAACCTGGTATTCGCAAGGGCCGGAGGGCTATATCACGTATCCAGCCTATGGTTAGATGGCCGGCATGATGCGCTTGGCGGGCGACTATGACTGCATCATCGTGGGCGCCGGGACCGCCGGGTGCATCCTGGCCAACCGTCTATCCGCCGATGCCGGACGCCGGGTTCTGCTCCTCGAGGCTGGCGGTGCGGACAATTGGATCTGGTTCCACATTCCGGCGGGTTACCTGTTTACCATCGGCAATCCACGCTCTGATTGGATGTTCCGCACCGAGAGCGAGCCGGGCCTCAATGGCCGCTCGCTCGCTTATCCGCGCGGCAAAGTCATCGGCGGCTCCTCGGCGATCAACGCCATGATCAGCATGCGCGGCCAGGCAGCCGACTACGATGGCTGGCGCTCGCTCGGACTGACGGGCTGGGCATGGCGCGACGTCCTGCCAATATTCAAACAATTTGAAGATCATTTCTTGGGCGAAGGCGAACACCATGGATCCGGCGGTGAGTATCGCGTCGAAGCGCCGCGCGTCACCTGGCGAGTACTCGATGCGGTCCGCAAGGCGGCCGTTCAGCTTGGGGTACCGGCAATCGATGACTTCAATTGCGGCGACAACGAAGGGGTTTCCTACTTCCACGTCAACCAGAAGCGTGGACGTCGCTGGTCGGCCGCGCGCGGCTTTCTGAAACCCGCGCTGGCACGCGGCAATTTGCGGATCGAGCCCAACGTGGTGGTCGAGCGCTTGATCACCGAGAAAGGGCGCGCGTGCGGCGTTCAGTTTCGACGCGACGGCGAGAAGTTTGAGGTCCGCACCCAGGGAGAGGTCATTCTTTCGGCGGGCGCAATCGGCTCACCGCAACTCTTGAACTTGTCAGGGATTGGCCGCCACGAATGGCTCGCGCCCCTCGGCATCGAGACCATACTGCAGCGACGCGGCGTGGGCGCGAATTTGCAGGACCATTTGCAGCAGCGAATGATCTACAAAGTCAGCAATGTGAACACGCTCAACGAGGCCTATCACTCGATGTGGGGCCGCGCTTGGATGGGTCTTGACTATGTCGTGCGACGACGCGGACCCTTGACCATGGCACCGTCGCAACTCGGCATTTTCATGCGCTCCGATCCGAACCAGCAAAGAGCGAACATTGAGTTTCACGTGCAACCGCTGTCGCTCGACAAATTTGGGGAGCCGTTGCACAAATTTCCCGCCATCACCTTGAGCGCCTGCAATCTGCAGCCGAGTTCGCGCGGTAGTGTCAGACCCCGATCCGCCGATCCGCTGGCGCCGCCGATCATCGCGCCGAACTATCTGGCGACAGCCGCTGATCGCGCCGTCGCTGCGGACGCCATTCGTGCAACCCGACGCCTCATGGCACAGCCTGCGGTCCAAGGTTTTGCGCCGGTAGAACTGCTGCCGGGCCCCAGTGTCGGCGATGACACTCCCTCGCTTGCCGTCGCGGCCGGGAACATCGGCACGACGATTTTCCATCCCGTCGGCACCGCCAAAATGGGACTCTTAGCCGACCCGGACGCGGTGGTCGATGCGCGCTTGCGCGTTCACGGCATTGAGCATCTTCGAGTGATCGATGCCTCCATCATGCCGACAATCACTTCGGGCAATACCAACACGCCAACGGCGATGATCGCCGAGAAAGGCGCGCAAATGATCATCGAGGACCTGCGCGGTTGATTTGCCGGCTGTCGCCAATGCATCTGCGCGCTATTTATGCACCGTAATCGAAGGGTCCAAAAGCGCCAGCGCATCTGCCGCCGAGGTTTGACCGGTCCGGTCGATATCCGTGCTTGAATAAGAACGACCAAATCCGCGGCACTTCGAGTTCCCGGCTATTCGACTGCCCGTGTCAGTCAGGCAAGCCGGATCCTGCGCCGCCGCCGACACGGCCGGTTTCGCATTCTCGGCGGTGGCGGCGCAGCCGAGCATGGTGGCTCCGGCAGCGATAACGAGTGCGATTCGCATGTAAGCCGTCATAAAGCTCTCCTGATCCAAGGCGTCTCCTCAACCTAGCTATAGCGCCAGTCATACCGCTTGTCTAGTGCTGCAATGACCATAATTCCTCAACTTCGCTGGAAACGGGCAACGGTCTCCACGTGCTCGGTGTAGGGCATGAGATTGAATGCCGTGAGCGAGACGAGGCGTAGCGTGCCGCGCGAGGTTAATTGCGCTGCATCGCGCAATAACGATTCGAGCCCGCAGCTGACGTAGATGAATCTTTCGGGCGGATGGTTGGCCAAATGGTCTGTGAGCTGCGGGTCCAAACCCTTGCGCGGCGGGTCCGCAATCACAATTTGAAACTCTCCCGCAGCCTTGGCCCCTGCCTCACCCGGGAATAGGGAGATTTTCGCCCGCTCCGCCGGGCCCAGTTGGGCGAGCCCAAGTTCAAGCCCGTGCAGCGAACTCGGGCTGAGCTCATTCATCGCAATGTCGCCGACTTGTTGCAGAACCGACAACCCGATGGCGCCCACGCCCGCATAGAATTCAGCGACTCGCGAACCAGCTGGGATCTGCTCGCGTACGTGCTCGATAATGAGTTGTGCGATTTCCAGGTTGTTTTGTCCAAAGGCCCCCGGCGGATAATGCACCGCCGCGCCGCCAAATCGCTCCACGACGCTTTCAGGGCCGCACCAATTGCTGAATACCGGGCCAAGAATGGTGTTGGACCGCTCGAGATTCGCGTTGAACCACAGGCTGTGCAGATCCGTGCCCAGTCGCTCGCGGATTAAATTTGCGCACTCGACCAGCGGTTCCGGCGTCGCGCTATTGGCGACGATGACGACCTGAGCAGTTTGCGAGCTGCGCTCCACGACCACTTGCAGATAACGCGCAAGGCCGAGATGGGCGCCGTCCGAATACGAGGTCACTCTCGCATCCACGAGAGCGCGGCGCACGACATTCGCCACATGGTTGATGAGCGGGTGATGAACGCTGCAATTCGGTATATGAACCACGCGGTGGGTGCCCGATTCAAACAACCCGAGTTTGGGTGTTCTTAAGCGACCGCGGATGGCGAGACGAGCGCGGTGGCGAAATCCGGCAGTTGGCCCGGAAATTACTTGCACCTGCGGCAAACCGTGGCTGTGCGCCAACTCATTGAGGGCACGGCTCGCGCTCAGCGCGATGCCCGGCTCGCCGAACCTCGGGCAGCCGGGGCACGGCGGCCGATGAGGACATGCTTTCAGCAATCTTCACGCAAACTGTTCAAGATCTCCCCTTCTCAAAGCGATTCGAGCATACTCTCGTAGGCCATGCGCATTCTCATACAACGAAGCATAAGCATTACCAGCCCGGTCTTCATTGAAGACCGGGTGTCGATGCTGTTTGCTCCGTACTCAAACCGTATGAGGATTGATTTCAATGCATCTAGAAGAATTGTCTCTATGGCGCCTGCGCATCGTCGCGGATAACGACCCAGGTGCCGTTGCTCGCGTGCTGGAGCGTTTTCAAAATCTCAATGTCTTGCCCCGGCGCATCATCGCCGAGTGCACTTCCAACGACAAATTTTACATTCAAGTGGACGTCTTCGGCCTTCCCGAGGAGCAGCTGCGGCTCGTCGCTGCGAAAATCCGCCAATCTCCAAGCATCGTCAACGCCTACTGGCATCGACTCTAATGCGGCAAGCGGTATCATGGCGAATGGCTAGCGCGATCGATGCCAATCGTTCTTGGATAGCACAGGCGATTGCAAAGCTCGATGAGGATCGGCGCCGAGAAGTCGACACGCCCTTGCTGGCTCTTGGCTTGCCCGAGCTGCCGGCGTGCCGGATCTACATAAAAGATGAAACGGCGCACCCGACCGGCAGCTTGAAGCATCGTCTCGCCCGCTCATTGTTCCTGCACGCTATCTGCAATGGGGATATTCAGGAGCACACGACCGTCGTGGAAGCCTCTTCAGGCTCGACCGCCATCTCGGAAGCTTATTTTGCCAATTTGCTCGGACTGCCATTCATCGCAGTCGTTCCCATCGGAACTGCCACCGCAAAGCGCGAGGCCATTGCGCGCGCCGGGGCGCAGATTCATCTGGTCGAGCCTCACGATGAGATTTCCGTCGTGGCGGCCCGAGTGGCTCGCGATATGAACGGTCACTTCATGGATCAATTCACCTTTGCCGAGCGGGCAACGGATTGGCGCGGCAACAATAACATCGCTGAAAGTTTATTCGCGCAACTGGCTGAGCAGACTTTTCCGGTTCCCCGGTGGATCGTGGTTGGAGCCGGCACCGGCGGCACGAGCGCGACAATAGGCCGCTATATTCGCTATCAACCCAAACTCAATGCGGCCCGGCTTTGCGTCGTAGATCCTGAGGGCTCCGCATTCTTTCCTTACTTCGAAGCCGGCGATCCTAAAGTCTGCGGTGGCTGCGGCGGGATAATCGAAGGCATCGGCCGCGCTCGAGTCGAGCCCTCATTCATGCGGAATGTCGTCGACCGGATGATGGCCGTGCCGGATGCGGCCTCAATCGCCGGCGCACGCTGGCTCGAGGGTCGCTTGGAGCGCCGCTTTGGTCCCTCAACCGGCACCAATATCATCGGCGCACTCGCACTTGCGGCGGAAATGCAATCTCGAGGTGAATCCGGCAGCGTCGCCACGCTTGCATGCGACTTGGGAGATCGATACGCCGATACGATTTATGACGATGCGTGGGTTACCTCCCGAAAAATCGACCTGCGCGACTGGCAGCAGCGATTGCAGCTTCTGACCAGCACCGGCCGCTTCGGCCGCGATCTCAAGTCAAGTATATGGGTCTGATCGGCGTTATTTCTGCGGCGTGATGATGCACCAAGCGACGAACAGCAGGTACAAAGCTGCGCCTAAACCATAATAGAGTGTGTCCATAAGGTGCCCCGAAGAAAATTGATCGCGTGGGAACGGAATCCTCATTAAATCGCGCACAGAAATCCGTCGGACAAACTCTGAAGATCCGGTCAGATTCTTGTCGGCCGCCGCGAGGCGCCAATTTGCTGTTATGCCGCACGGACCCGAGAATGGCTAAAGTGATTCACCCACCCTTGCGCTTGCCGCTGGCCTTCACCGGGACGCATCGGGTAGCGCCCGAAGAAATCGATGAGTATGCGCACGTCAACAACGCGGTCTATTTGCAGTGGTTGGATCGTATTGCCTGGACGCACGCGGCAAAACTGGGCACAACCCTGGCTAGCTGCCTGGCGATGCGCCGTGGCATGGCGGTGCGGCATACGCGCATCGACTATCTCGAAGCGGCGGTGCTCGGTGACACCTTACTGCTCGCCACCTGGCTGGTCGCCTGTGACGGGCGTCTGCGCTGCACCCGTCGGTTCGAGATTCTGCGCTTGGGCGACGGCAAGCGAGTGGCGGATGCGGAAATCGAGTATTTTTGTCTCAATCTCGATACCGGCAAGCCCTGCCGCTTCCCGCCGGAATTCGTGCGTAGCTATATAGTGATACCGGAGGTGGCCGCTGCCTATCAGCAATTGCCGCACGAACTGCGTCATGTTGGCTACTCACGTGGCGGGCTACAAATTCACGGTAGCAGCGGGTAAGCGACTATTCTAAATATCCCGAGCGTGCGCGCCATTCGCCGGCAAGTGATTCAGTAGCATATTCTGCTTTACAAATCTTTACCTCTCCTGCAAAGACGGCTAACAGTGGGCGCGCAGACTGCTCATCGTCTCCCCACTCATAAGGTGCCACGATGACTACTCCTTCCGAACCTGGCAACGCCACACCCCCGCGTCGATCCGTCTTCGGCCGCTTGCGGATAGATGCCTTTGTCGCCGCAGCTGTTCTGGCCGGCAGCCTCGTCGCGGTTGCCGCGACCGGGATGGGCGCCTCCGGCTTTCATCACGGCATGACGGCGGGCACTTATAGCGCCGCCGATGTCTCTGCCCATGTCGATCATATGCTGAAGCATTTGTATGTCGAAATTGACGCCGCAGACGCACAGAAGGCGCAAATCACACCGCTGGTGCAACAAGCAGTGAACGATCTGCTGCCGATGCACGCGCAGCTGCAGGCCGCGCATGAGCAAGCCATTCAGGCGTTGACGCAGAACACCGTCGATCGGACTGCGCTGGAAGCCGCGCGAGTCGCGCATCTTCAACTGGCCGATCAGGCCTCCAAGCGATTGACGCAGCTTCTCGCGGACGTCGATGACGTCCTGACGCCGGCCCAACGCACCGCGCTGGCTGCTCACCTGAAGCAAATGCACGCCAAGTCATAATGCGCTGGCGTTGACGGTTCGCTCTCTTTAGAGTCGCCGATCAATGGCTGAGCGAATTCTCTTGGTCGAAGACGATGCCCGCCTGGCCGACATGCTCCTCGAGTATCTCGGTCAGGCGGGTTTTGGCGTTACGGTTGCGCCCTTGGGCGCAACTGCGCTCGAGAAACTCTCAGACGCGGAATACGACGCGGTCGTGCTCGATCTGATGCTGCCCGACATGGATGGGCTAAACGTTTGCCGCCAGTTGCGCGCGAAATACGACACCCCCGTGTTGATGTTGACCGCAAGAGGCGATGCGGTGGATCGAATCGTCGGATTGGAGCTGGGCGCCGACGACTATTTGCCGAAACCCTTTGAGCCGAGGGAACTGGTCGCGCGCCTGCGCGCCATCATGCGACGCCGAGTACGCGGAACTACGGATGAGAAATCCTCACGCTTCGGCCGCCTGGAGCTGGATACCGCAGCAAGAGCGGTTCGCTTGGACGGGAAGCCCTGCGAGCTGACCGGATACCAATTCGATCTGCTGGTGGCGCTGGCAAAGAACGCGGGCCGGGTGCTGTCCCGCGAAGTCCTGATGGACCTGGTCAAGGGCGAAGAATTCGAATCCTTCGACCGCTCCATCGATGTCCACATCTCCCGCATTCGGTCCGTCATTGAGGACAATCCCAAGAAGCCGCGACGCATTATTACAGTGCGTGCCGCGGGCTATGTATTCGCCAAGGCGCAGGACTGATGTTGCGCCTATATGTGCGCTTCTATATCGCCCTGCTGGCCAGTCTCGCCCTGTTCGGCCTGGCTGCCTCGGTATTGGTGCGTTTCGCCGACGGCCCGATGGAACAGGTTGGCGTCACGGTTGGACGACTGGCTCAAAACATCCTACCGCCCGCGCAAGCGCCGGCCTCGGAGCAGCAGGAAGCTCTGCAAAGATTGGCCGCCGGACTCAAGTCCGATGTCACGCTATTTGGCGAGGATGGGATGGTCATCGCCGCCGTGGGGCGTCCGTTGCCCATGCCAAGCGCGCGGCACGATCATCTGCTGAGTTTTGCGCATTGGCGCGGGAGTGTGCTTTCAAACGTGCGTTTGGCTGACGGCCGACTGCTGGTGGCCAGCGTGCCGATTGCTTCCAGCGCGGCCCGCCTGAATCTGCACTTGCTGATATTAATCGCGGCCTTGTCGATAGGCCTCGCTGCCTTTCCGATCGTTCGGCAAATCAGCCGGCGTCTAGAACGCCTGCAGCGCGGCGTCGACTCGCTCGGTGCCGGCGATCTTGGCGCACGCGTCGCCGTCGAAGGCCGCGATGAAATCGCCGCCCTGGCGGAGAGCTTTAATCGAGCAGCAACCCAGATTGAGCAGCTCATCCGCGCGAACCGCTCCCTGTTGGCGAATGCCTCGCACGAATTGCGGACCCCATTGGCGCGAATTCGGCTCGCGGTGGAAATGCTGAAGCAATCCGCCGATCCAAAAACCAAAGCCGGCTTGGAGCAGGACATCGCTGAGTTGGACGGATTGGTCGATGAAATTCTGCTGGCGAGCAGGTTGGACACGGTGACGCAAAATGACGTGCGCGAGGAAATCGATTTGCTTGCCCTGGCGGCTGAGGAATGTGCCCGCTACGACGAGGTTCAGCTCGATGGCGAGCACGTCAAAATTCAGGGAGACCCCCGATTGTTGCGTCGATTGCTGCGCAATCTGTTGGAAAACGCCAAGCGCCATGGCGTGCCGCCGACTCAAGTTAGGTTGCAGCGCCAGGGCAACATGGTGCTGTTGAAGGTTTGGGACAACGGACCCGGGCCCTCGCCGGCAGAGTTCGAACAGGTGTTCACGCCCTTCTATCGCCGTCGCGATAGCCACAACAGCACGGGCAACGGATTGGGGCTGTCCTTGGTACGGCAAATAGCGCGCCGTCACGGCGGCGACGCCCGCTGCGTAGCCATGGACGATCACCGCAGCTGCTTTATCGTCACGCTAGTGAGCGGTAACTCCGCATGAGGCGGCGCGTCCCAGCAACAGCGCTCTTTCGCGCTCGTTCTGGGTCAGCGCTGCCGCGCGCGCGAATTCGGTGCGGGCCTCGTCGAAGCGGCCCAGCTTTTGCAGGAGATCGCCTCGCACACTCGGCAATAAATGATATGCGCTGAGCCGAGAATCCGAATACAAGTCATCGACAATTTCCAGTCCAGCGCCTGGACCGAAGGCCATCGATACCGCGACGGCGCGATTCAGATCGACAATGGGTGACGGCGCAAGCTGCGCCAAGGCATCGTAAAGCGCAACAATGCGTACCCAGTCGGTTTCCCCGGCGCTGCGCGCCCGCGCGTGACAGGCTGCGACCGCGGCTTGCAGCGCGTAAGGTCCCAATGCACCTCCCAGCGCCTCCGCGCGCTCCAAAGCCGCGAGCCCGCGGCGAATCAACAACTGATCCCAGCGCCCGCGGTCCTGCTCGAGCAACAGGATCGGCTGCCCTGAGGGGCCGACTCGCGCAGCCATGCGCGATGCTTGAATTTCCATCAACGCGATCAGGCCGTGTACCTCCGGTTCACGAGGGGCCAGTTCAGCGAGAATGCGACCCAGGCGCAGCGCCTCCTCGCACAGCGTCGGGCGCATCCACTCCTCGCCGGCGGTCGCCGCATAGCCCTCGTTGAAAATCAGATAGATCACCTCGAGCGCGGATGCGAGCCGCGGAGCGAGTTCTTCGCTGCGCGGCATTTCGAAAGGCACATGAGCCTCGGCCAAGGCTCGTTTGGCACGCACGATGCGTTGCGCAATCGTAGGTTCCGGCACCAGAAACGCGCGGGCGATCTCCGCGGTATTGAGTCCGCCCAGCAAGCGCAACGTGAGCGCGACCCGCGCTTCCGTCGACAAGACCGGATGGCACGCAATGAATATGAGACGGAGCAAATCATCGCCGACATTCTGGTCGGAATCCTCCTCCGGCGACGGGGAAGACGGCTGCAGCAACTCCGCGTCGTTCGCGATGCTCTGGTGCTTGCGCTGCAGAAGCTTGAAGCGACGCAACTGATCGAGTGCGCGGTTCTTGGCGGTTACCATCAACCAGGCTCCAGGGTTGTTCGGCACGCCCGATACGGGCCATTGTTCGAGCGCCGTCACCAGCGCATCCTGCGCCAGCTCCTCGGCGAGGCCGACGTCGCGCAACATGCGCGCGAGTTTTGCAATGATCTTGGCCGATTCCATGCGCCACACTGCCTCGACGGTGCTCTGAATGCTGGTCTCAACCATGGCGCACGCGATTTTCCGGGTCCTACTCGAAACAGGGCCCGAGTTCGCGGACTTCGACAGTTGCTGAGCTCGCTGCCGGGCACTCCGCGGCGATTGCGATTGCCTGTTCGCGCGTCTCGCAGGTAAGCAAGAAGACGCCGCCGATCATTTCCTTGGCTTCGGCAAAAGGACCATCGACAACACTCGTTGTCCCACCGCGCACTTTGACGCGTGCGCCGCGGGTGTCTTCCTTCAGCGATTGGCTCAAGGTGAGCAAGCCGCGAGCTCTCAAAGACTCACTGAAGTTCACCATACGCTCGTATATCGCCCGGCCTTCCGCCTCGGTGCGAGTCCGACGCAGACCCGGGGGTTCGACGATCAACAACATGTAACTCATCGTAGCCTCGTTGGAAAATTCGTCTCAGCGAAGTATGACCCAATCGGGCCCTCGGGCTGAATATCCGCTACGTCAAGTCTTCCATTTCGTACAGCGGGCGAATCTCGATTTCCGAGTCCCCCGGCATGGGATTGGGACAGCGCTTCACCCATTGCACCGCTTCCTCGATTGAACGCACCTGCCAAAGCCAGAAACCCGCCACGAGTTCCTTGGTTTCGCTAAATGGACCGTCTATCACGGTTCGATTGCGACCCGAGAACTGCACGCGCTTTGCTTGAGCAGTGGGGCGCAGCCCATCGGCGGCGAGCATGACCCCTGCCTTGACGAGCTCCTCGTTGAACTTACCCATCTCGGCCAGCAGGGTCTGGGTCGGCATGATCCCCGCTTCGCTGTCTTTGGTCGCCTTGACCAGCACCATGACTCTCATATCGTCCTCCCGTTCACTGTCTTACAAAACGACGATCCAGCGCTGGCGATTTCGACCATGATTCAAAAATAACCTTGCTCAATAGTGAAAATGCGCCCTAAATCACGGCGCAAGCCGTAGCGCAAAAGCCCAAGCCGCGCATACCAGCAACACGGCGCCGATACCTGCGATGACCTGCACGCGAGGATCTCGATTGTTGGCAACGCCGCGTCGAACAAAAACCCAGCCGACGCCCAGTCCGAACAGAAATCCCAGCGCATGTCCCAGCACATCCACATGCGCGCTGCCCGCACCGAGCAAGGTCAAGAGGGAAATTCCTGCAATGAGCGGCGCCCAGCGGTACCACAAGCGTTCCCGCAGCGTGAGGCGCTGCCGCCACGCCATACCCGAGAGCATGCCTAGGGCCGCGAAAACGGCCGTGGAGGCGCCCACAGCACGATGAGTGATGGGAGTGAGGAGAATCTCGGCGTAGTTTGCCATCGCGGCCGCGCCCAGGATGCTCGCCCAAGCGACGCCAGGTCCGAGCAGCCGACTCGCAGCAACGCCCGCAACGGCGCCAAAGAGGACATTGCCGAGTAAATGCTCCTGGTCCAAATGCAAGGTCAACGCCGTCACAGCTCGCCACCATTCACCGCGCGCACCGGCATCAAGCGAACCCAACGACAGCCAGTCCGCGCCAAAGGTTGCGTTGCCGGCGCAATACGCCGTCAACAAGAGAATCAGCACGTACAGGAACACGCCGATAGCGGCGCCCGGATGCGGCTGCACCGCTTCCGGAACGCTGCGCCGAACGCCGCGCTCAATGGAGTAGCGGCTCAATTCCTCGTACGCCCGATGACGCATCGCGACCGGCACGCTCAAGACCCAGGAATTTTCATCTGCCGCTGTCTCGTGTTCAATGCCTCGGGCCTCGAGCACCAAGCTGTACTCATGACAGAGTAATTTGGAGCCGCGAAAAACCACGGCGGAAGCGGGAGCCGGTTCCATGATGTTGCACCCTATGGGGACCGCGCACGCGCTAGTCAATGGGCTTAACCTGTGAAATTGCAGCGAAATTGAACTTCGAGCACAGTTTCAAGGCCCAATCCCCTACAGCACATGAAACGGCACTATCTACCATTGATCGCTGCGGTCGCGCTCACCGCGTGCGGGGGCGGCGGTGCCGGCGGCAACGGCGCATCCGGCTCGGGGCCGAGCGCGCCCCCGGCTCGAGGCACGCTGCTGCAGACCCCTCCCGAGCTGTTGTCCACCTTGACGATTTCGGCGCTGCTCACCGAAGCGGAACTGCCCGTCAACCAGTTGCTATTGTCGGTAAGCAGCGCACCCCTTTGCGATATCGTTTTCTATCACATCGAGTACGCGACGGTCGGCGGCGTCGGCGAAGCAACCACGGCATCCGCTGTGCTCATGATCCCAACCGGATCAGGTGCGAACTGCAGCGGCGATCGCCCTATCGTTTTGTACGCTCACGGCACGACCACCGATCGCGACTTCAACATGGCGGATTTGCAAAATGCCGAAACGGTTGCTCTGGCTGCATTGTTCGCATCACAAGGTTACATCGTGGTGGCGCCGAACTATGCCGGTTATGACACCTCGACGCTCCCGTATCATCCTTATCTCATCGCCGATCAACAATCGAAGGACATGATCGACGCGCTGACAGCGGCGCGTACTGCGCTGCCGCTGGCCTCTCTGACGACGGTGAAGGATAACGGTCAGTTATTCATTACCGGCTACTCTCAGGGTGGCTATGTAGCCATGGCCACGCATCGCGCCATGCAGGCCGCCGGCATGAAGGTCACGGCTTCGGCGCCGATGTCCGGACCCTACGCGCTGGCCGCCTTTGTCGACGCGGTGTTTTATGGCGAAGTCAATGGCGATGCCCCCGTATCCTCCGTCTTGCTGCTCGGTGCTTATCAAACCGTGTACGGCAATATATACGCGAATGCCACGGACATATTCGAGCCGCAATATGCGAATGGCATTCAGACTCTGCTGCCAAGTACTACCCCGCGCAGCCAACTTTATGCGCAGGGCTTGCTTCCCGAATATGCGTTGTTCAGCCCTACGCCGCCCGCACCTGAATTCGCCTCAATAACGCCGCCAACGACGCCTGCGGATCTTGCCGAAGTGTTTGCGCTCGGTTTCGGCGCCGGCAATCTGCTGCAAAATAGCTATCGCCTCAGCTACCTTGAGGATGCGCAGGCGAATCCCGATGGCGGCTTTCCCACGGTCACCACAGGTGTTGCCGCAGCGGCCCCCGGGCTTCCCTGGCGGCAAGCGCTGCAAGAAAATGACTTGCGAAACTGGATGCCGACGGCTCCGGTCCTTCTGTGCGGCGGCGATGTCGACCCATTGGTTTTCTATTTCAACACTCAGCTGATGCAAAGCTACTGGGCCGCACAAGCGCCTTCGGCGCCGGTCAACGTGCTCGACTTGGAGTCGGCGGCAATCCCGAACGATCCGTATGCCAATTTGAAACAGGATTTCGAAATCGCCAAAGCGCTCGTTGCGGCGACCGCCGTGTCTCAAGGCGCGACCGACGGCGGCGCACTGGCGGTTGCCGAGGCCTACCATGCGATGTTGGTAGCGCCCATCTGCTTCGCGGCGACCAGGTCATTTTTCGCGGGCCAATGACAGCAAATACGTAAGGCGTTCGCGCTCGAAATCTATACCGGGATTTTCCTTGCCTCACGCGTAATTACGCACGCTTGCGCGCTGGCGGGTAAGATCGCGCATCGCCATTTCAGGAGTTTTCCGCGTGACCTCTAGATTTGCCAAATTTTTCGTGCGCCTGCTTAGCTTGATGCTGGCGTCATCCTCGATGGCAATGGCGGAGATCCAGGACCCTGTCGCATCGCCCGGTTCGGCGTCGACCACGAAGCCCGTTCCGGAGGAAAAGGCCAAGGGGGCTGATCAAGACACGCTCGACTCCGTGTACGTCGTGGGTAAGCGCTGGCTTTTTAATCGGCGCACTCGCTATGCCCACTCCCTACCCGAGGTGGACGGGCCAACGATTACGGTCACGAAGAAAACCAGTGTCGTGCAGCTGAACGATGTGCCGACCATCATTGACAACAATCAACGCGAACTGTTCGACCGGCTGCCAGGCATTGTCCTGGCAGAGCAGCAAAATCCGACCGAGCTGAACTTAAGCTATCGCGGTTTGGGTAATCCGCAGGAAAGCGAGTATGTCCTGCTGATGCAGGATGGAATTCCCTTGGAGATGGATTGGATCGGCTACCCGACTATTTACTACATACCGGTGCCGCAGGCCCTAAGTTCGGTACAGATGATTCGCGCCGGATCGGGGCTGCTGTATGGCCCCGAACCTCAACCCGTCATCAATTTTGTCTCGCAGCAGCCTTCCACGCGCCCTCTCGCAGGGACAACGGAGCAAGTCGGCGGCAGTAACTCGCTTTTCTCCAGTTTCAATAAAGTCTCCGGCACCAACGGTGATTGGAACTATTTGGCGGACTATTCGCGCCGCCAATCGGACGGGCAACGCCAAAACGGCGACTACGTGCTGAACGCCGGCGATCTACATCTGGGATACCTGTTCGACGCCCAAAAGCTGAGCCTGGATTTTCACGCCTATTCGCTCGACAGCGGTTTGGCGGGTCTCATGACCGGTGCGCAATTTCTCGCCAATCACAATCAGACCACGACACCCGACGATCGTTTGTGGGCGGATCGCTACACGACTGTGCTGACCTACGAGAACAAATTCAGCGACAAAGATTCATATACCCAAAAGCTGTGGTCGGGCTATCAGGATCTGTGGACACGCTCGGACACGTACACCGCCGGTGATCCCCCCGTAGGCAGCGGTGCGACGCTCAGCGGTCAGCGCTTCAACTACACCGGCTTGGATGGGCGATGGCTGGATCGCTGGGGCAGCGGCAACGCACTGACCATCGGCTATACCCTGTACACCTCGCGAAGTCCGTACAACGAGTGGATTAGCACCAACCCGGCCGTGGATAAGGACGATCAGTCGGGGACACCTTTCTACGACGATGCACGCAAGACCACCTATGGCGCGCTGTTCGCGGAGAATGTGTTCCGCTTTGAATACTTTCATGTGGTGACCTCCGCTCGGTTCGATCATGAGGAACTGACCACACAAGAGTCTCTCGCCCCGCATCCCTTGCTGGTAGACGAAACCTACACCAAGAACATTCCGCTATTCGGCATTGGCATTGGCAATGACTTCGGTCATGGTAACGAGACTTACCTGAATGTTTCCCAAGGCTTCCGTCCGCTGCGCTATCTCGATATCGCGAGTCCGTTCAGTAATTTTTCATCCACGAACAATCCGGATCCCACAAAATACCTGACCTATGAAGCGGGAGTGCACGGCTGGCCAAGCGTCGGACTGTACTACGATGTGAGCGTGTTTCAGGTCAATGTCAAAGACCGCATCGAGTCTGAACAACTCACGCAGACCGAGACCATCGATGTCAACACCGGCAACACGCGCAGTCGTGGGGTGGAACTCGAGGGTCACTACGATCTGTTTCGCCTGTTGTCGACGATTGAATCGAACCTGCACCTTGAGGCATTTGCCAATGCGAGCCTGCTGGACGCGCGCTTTACGAGCAGCATTGTGCCCGGGCAGACCGGCAGGATCCCGGCCTATGCACCGCATGGGGTGTTCAAAGTGGGAATCACGGCGCGCGAGGATGCTCAATACAAAGTCAGTCTGGTGATCGACACCGTCGGATCGCAATATTTCCAAGACAGCGATCAATCCATCGGTTCAACTCCGGCCCATATTCCCACCTACACGGTCGCGGATCTGGCGGGAGACTACCTCATAGCGGGGCACTTCAGACTCCTCGGCGGAGTTTCGAATCTCACCAATCGTCGCTATTATTCGCGGGTATTTCTCTTCGGCGGAATGCTCGAACCGGCCAGCGATCGCAGCATCTATGCCGGTGCCGCGTATGACTTCTAGGGGAGCTTGCAGCGTGATTGTAAAAATCTTCAAAATCCTGTTGCCCGGACTCTCGCTCGCCTGCTGTGCCCAAAACCTGTGGGCGGCAGATCAAGGATCCACTGCCGCACCACCCGAAAGTGCATACAGCGCCCTGCAATGGCGCGGCATCGGTCCCTTCCGCGGCGGCCGGGCGGTCGCCGTGGCCGGCGTCCCCGGTGCGCCGAATGTTTTCTATTTTGGCGCGGCCGCGGGCGGGATCTGGAAAACCATCGATGCGGGCGCAACCTGGAAGCCCCTATTCGATGGGCAGAAGGTCTCGTCCATCGGCGCTATCGCGGTGGCGCGCAGCAATCCCGATATCCTCTATGTCGGCACGGGTGAAGCCAACATGCGCGGCGATGTCACGTGGGGCGGCGGCGTGTTCAAATCGACCGACGCAGGCAAGACCTGGACCGACCTGGGTTTGACCGATACGCGGCAAATCGGCGCGCTGATCGTCGACCCGGTCGATCCCAATATCGTTTTGGTGGCTGCGGTTGGACACGCTTTCGGGCCCAATACGCAGCGTGGTGTGTTTCGCAGCACCGACGGGGGCAAAACCTGGAATCGCGTGCTCTACAAAAATGAGCTGACCGGCGCTATCGACCTGGCCGCCGATCCTCACAATCCGAAGATCATTTATGCCGCGCTGTGGCAGGTGCGCCGCCAGCCCTGGAATTTCTCAAGCGGCGGACCCGGAAGCGGCCTGTATAGATCGATGGACGGCGGTCTGACCTGGTCGCAGCTCACTGGACATGGGCTGCCTGAAGGGATTCTAGGCCGGATCGACATCGCGATTTCCGCGGTCGACTCGCACCGCATCTACGCCATGATCGAGGCGAAAGAAGGCGGGTTATATCGCTCGGACGATGCAGGGGCGCTGTGGCGCCGGGTCAGCGATGACGGTCGCGTGCGCCAGCGCGCGTGGTACTTCTCGAAGATTTATGCGGACCCTAATGCCATCGACACGGTGTACGCCCTCAACACCGGCATGCTGCGCTCGGTCGACGGCGGCAAGACATTCAATTTAGTGTCCGCGACGCATGGCGATCATCATGCGCTGTGGATCGATCCGAATAATTCCAATAGTTTGATCAACGCCAACGATGGCGGCGCGAGCATTTCGCTCGACGGGGGTAATACCTGGTCAACTCAGGACAATCAACCCACCGGACAGTTCTACCACGTCGCGACGGACAACCGTTTTCCGTACTACATTTACGGGGCGCAACAAGACAACTCCAATCTTGCCATCGCCAGCTTCGACGATGAGGGCGTGATTGGGCCGCGCGACTGGTATTCCGCCGGCGGCGGTGAGTCAGGCTTCGTGGTACCCGATCCGCGCAATCCGAACATTATTTACAGCGACGCCGAGAATCAATACGCGCGCTTCGATTACCGCTCGCAACAACCTCAGAACATCAGTCCGGATCCCATCGACAATTCGGGCCATCCTGCGAGCGAGCTCGCGCATCGCTTCAACTGGACCGCGCCGCTGATGCTGTCACCGCACGATCCCGACGTCCTGTACGCCGCCTCTGAAGTTCTTTGGAAGTCCACCGATCACGGCACGAGCTGGAAAATCATCAGCCCCGATCTCACCCGCAACGACAAAACCAAACAAACCGCATCGGGTGGACCTTTGACCAAGGACATAACCAGCGTCGAGTATTACGACACTATCTTCGCGCTGGCCGAGTCGCCGCTGCGTAAAGGCGATCTCTGGCTTGGAACGGATGATGGCCTGGTGCAAATGACCGAGGATGACGGCGCGCATTGGCACAACGTGACACCGGCGGCCATGCCTGCGTGGAGCACCATCAGCATGACCGAGCCGTCGCATTTCGACCCGGCGGTCGCCTATATCGCCGTGGATCGGCACCGGCTCGATGACATTTCGCCGTATGCCTGGAAGACGGCTGACGCCGGCAAATCGTGGGTCGCGATTACGGCCGGCCTGCCCTCAGGTGCCGCCGTGCATGTGGTGCGCGAGGACCCGGTGCGGCGCGGTTTGTTGTACGCCGGCACCGAGCTCGGCGTATTTCTGTCCTTCGATGACGGCGCTCATTGGTTGCCGCTGCAACACGGTCTACCGGTGACGCCAATTCATGACCTTACCGTGCATGGCGATGATTTGATTGCGGCCACACATGGGCGCGGATTTTATATTTTGGATAATCTGACCCCGCTGCGCCAAGCGCAGGCGACGGCGGATGATCTCGTACTGTATTCGCCGCAGACTGCGCTGCGCCGGTACTATCCGGACCAGGTGAATTCTCGCCGCCCCGTGGGCACGAATCCGCCGGCCGGCGCCATCATCGACTATGTGCTGCCGCCGGATGCCTCGACCGAGCTCACCCTGGATATCGTCAATCCCAGGGGCGAGCTGATCCGGCATCTCTCCAGCACGAAGACCAATAAAGAAGAGCAGCCGCCCGAGTGGCCGGATCAAATCGTAGCGAGCGATCTGATCCCCGCGAAGGCCGGCATGAATCGCATGGTCTGGGATCTGCGCTACGACGATCCGGCGCAAATTCCCGGCGCGTTTTATGAGGGTGAAGCGCCGCGCGGGCCCATTGTCCCGCCCGGCCGGTATCAGCTGCGTCTGAAACTGGGCGACAGAACTCGCACGGCGGCTCTCACCGTTGTCGCCGATCCCCGTGTTGCCAACAGCGACGCAGCCATCGCGGCAAAGACGGCGCTGGCCCTCGCCACCTATCACGACATCGACACCTTGCACCGCGCTGTCAATGACATCCGCGCCAAGCGCAAAGCGCTAAAAGCATCCCCCGCCTCCGCGGGCCTCGACGCCAAGCTCGCGCGCATCGAGGAAGCGCTGATGCAGGTGAACATGAACGGATCCGAAGCCAACCTCGCATTTCCCGGCATGCTCAATGAGCAGCTTGCTGCATTCGCAGGCACACTCGAGGACGCCGATACGCCGCCCACGACTCAGCAGCAGACGCTGTATACCTCGCTGCACGACAAGCTGCAGGTTCAACTCGCTCTGTGGCGAGGCTTAAATTAGCGGTAGCCTCGCCTACTCTTCATCGTTTGACTCGCCTTCTTCCGGCGCGGCCGCATCGCTGCGCAGCACCGGCAATTTTGCGCGCGTCAGTGCTTGATTGAGAGGCGCAAGATCGTCCTGCCAAATTTTCACGGACGCGGCGCCCAGCGACTGCCATTCCTTCAACAAGGAGTCGCCCGCTGATTGCTGCGCGCGCGTGGGAGCGGCATCAGCATCGAGCACCTGAGCATATAGACTCAAGATGTCGCCGTTGACGCGCTCGAGCCCGCGGTGCGCGCCCCCCGGCGGAGCTTCGGCACCTTGCTCCATGAGCGATTCGAAATGCTCATCGAGCTCCTTCGCCTGCTCCGCGATTGCCGCTGCCTGCGAGGCATGCAGTGCTTTAAGCTGCGCGCGCAGGGCCTTTACTTCTTGCGCCTTCGCGGTGCTGGCATCCAGTGCCTCGGCCAAGCTGCGGGCAAGGGCAAACTGCGCGGCGTAATCCTGCTGGCCGATGCTGACGCGAGGATCCGGCATCACGGTCAAGGGCTGCTCCCATTTATGGCCGCCAATTTCGAGCCGCACGCGATACACGCCTGGAACCACCGGTGGCCCCGAGGGCTCCTGCGGCGTGTCATTAGGAACCGCGGAAATCGGAAAGCTGCGCCTGACTGCGCGCGGCGTCGTGCAGTGCAGATCCCAAACGAAGCGATGCATTCCCGCCGTCGTGGCCAGCGCCTTGGGCTGGCGAATCCAATATTGGGGGATCAATTCCTTTTCGCGCTCCGCCGCGCTGAAGCCAACCGGGTCGGTGCTCGACACGCGCCTAAGGACCGCGCCGTTCGAGTCCAGTACTTCGATGGCTACCCCGCCCTTGGCGGCCTGCGGCAGATAGTAGTCAATGACAGCTCCGTCAGGCGGGTTGCGCCCCGAGGGCTCGTCCGGGGGAATCGGCGTGTCGGTGCCGGTACTGCGCCGCGCTCGTACCGCCGGCGACGGCTTGAGCAGCGTCACCGCTGTCGCGGCGCCTAAGCCTAAGCGCAACGGTCCGATATCATCGAGCACCCAGAACGAGCGGCCGTGCGTGGCCACAATCAAGTCCTGATTGTGAATCACCAGGTCCCGCATCGAGGTGTGCGGCAAATTGAGCTGCAGCGACTGCCAGTGCTCGCCGTCATCGAAGGACATCCATACCGCCCTTTCGGTCGCAGCAAACAAGAGTCCGCGCCGCACGGGATCCTCGCGCACGGCATTGACGGGTGCATCCTGCGGCAGTCCGGCGGCGATCGACTGCCAGCTCTTTCCGCCGTCCCGCGTGCGGTAAACATAGGGCTTCAAGTCATCCAAGCGAAACCGGCTGACCGACGCATAGGCAACATTGGCATCGAAGTGCGATGCCTCGAGCTGCGTCACTTTGCTCCAGGGCCCAAGTTCGGGTGGGGTCACGTTGCTCCACGCACCGCCTTCATTGAGGGTTACCCAAATCAAGCCATCATCCGTTCCCGCCCACAGCAGCCCCTTCGTGACGGGCGATGCGGACACGGCGTAGATCACGCCGCGCTGTAATTCAGACTTGTCCGCGTGCATGTCCCCGACCGATGGCGGCGACCCGCTGCTCGGTCGCGTGAGGTCCTCACTGATGGTCTGCCAGGAATTACCACCGTCGCTGGTCGCATAAAGCCGGTTGGCCGCGTAGTACATACGGTGCGGATCTTGTGGAGAGAACAGAATCGGCTCGGTGCGATCGGTGCGCACGTCCGGCGATGGCACCGGAATCGGCGAGATGTTTTGCACCTGCCCGGTCGACAAATGCGTTTTGGTGACCACGTTGCGTCCGGCGCCAAAGATCACGTCGGGATCGAGCGGATCCGGCGCCACATAGCCGTACTCGATCACACCCACGGGATGCCACTCGCGAAAGGTGACGATGCCGTCGTTGCCGCGATTCGAGATGCACACCGAACCGCTTTCCTGCTGCCCGGAGCAGAGCCGATATGGAAACGTCGGGGTGACACTGACGTGATACAGCTGCGCAGTCGGCTGGTTGTACCAGGTGCTCCATGTCCTGCCGCCATTGACCGTGACCAGACTGCCTTGATCACCCACCAAAACGATGTGCTGCGGGTCGTCCGGGCTGATCCATATCGCCTGGTAGTCATCGCCCCCGGGCGCGCCTTTAAAGGAAATCCAGTGCGAACCGCCGTCGGTCGACTTCATCGTTACGATCGACGCGCTGTAAACCACGTCCGCATTCTTGGGGTCGACGGCGAGAATGGACAAATCACCGCCGCCGATGCGCAGCCCCGGCCGCGGATCGGTGGTGGCCACGTGCCAGTGCTCGCCGCCATCATCGGAACGGTAAACACCTGTACTCGGAGCCGCGCCGCCTTGCGCCGCTGGATTCGAACTGGTCGCGACCGTTGCATACAATCGACCGCGTGCGCTCGGCGCGACCGCGACATCGAGCTGCGAGAGGCCCTGCGGCAACCCGTCGGTCAGCGGCCGCCAATGATCACCGCCGTCAAGCGATTTGAATAAGCCGCCGTGTGGGCCGTTGTACATGGTCTTGTCTTCCCACGGTCCTGAACGCGCGTTCCAAAATCCCGCGTACAGGATATTCGCATCGAAGGGATCGATCCTGATGAAGGAGGCGCCCGTGTTTTCCCCTTGATCCAGCACTTTTGACCAGGTGGTACCGCCGTCCATTGATCGGTATAAACCACGCGGTGCGCTCGGGCCGTAGGGATGGCCTAACACCGCCGCGTAGACGCGGTTGGCATCATGCGGATCGACTGCAATGCTCGGTATCTGTTGCGAATCGTCGAGCGACAAATGAACCCAGGATTTTCCACCGTCGGAGGAACGGTAGATGCCGTTCCCTACCGACAGGTCCGGACGATGCAGCCCCTCCCCCGATGCCACGTAAACGATTTTTGGATCCGAAGGCGACACGGCGATCGCGCCGATCGACTGCGTGGGTTGCGAATCAAAAATCGGCATCCAGGTGCGCCCATCGTCATCGGTTTTCCACACGCCGCCATTGACCGCACCGGCGAGGAACGTATGAGGCTGGCCCGGCACGCCCGCGATCGCACGCGTGCGGCCGCCCCGAAATGGACCCACCAGGCGCCACTGCATGTCTTGGACAATTGACTCGGTGCTGATTTCCGCGCAGCTCAACCTCGCCCCGGCAAGGGTCAAGAGGACGGCGACGAGGTATCGATGGAAACGAATCGTCTGCATGTTTTATCCGCCACGAGGATTTTGAGGCGGCAACCTTACACGGTGAGGCAGCGGAGTTCAAAGCCAGACCAACTATTGCTTGGCCTTCTGGGCCGCCTCGCGCGCCGCTTCCTCTTTGAGGTACCGCTCATAGGCGTTTTTCTCAGCCGCCTCGGCCGTGATGTGCACTTGAACCTCATCGCTCACCTGAGGCACGAATCGACCTAAGCCGAAGTCGGAGCGCTTGAGCGTGGCCATCGCCTCGAACCCTACGGTCGGCACCTGGTTCCTCGGGTTCGTACCGACCTTATTAATC
>Ga0302326_10003734_pt1 | contig 35743 bp, 42 predicted proteins | sample Palsa_T0_3_FD_202264 | JGI IMG/M metagenome (GOLD analysis project Ga0302326, IMG submission 202264) | Peat permafrost microbial communities from Stordalen Mire near Abisko, Sweden - Palsa_T0_3 | ecosystem: Environmental > Terrestrial > Soil > Palsa > Peat permafrost | place: Sweden: Abisko... | reverse complement strand
TTAAGTCGCTCCGCCTCGGACAAAGGTCTCATTTAGGGTTCGTCCTCCGAAACCTCATACCCGTATCTAACGGCTTCAGCTTCATAAAGCTTAGCATTGGCGTAATTCCCAGTTACGCTCGTATAGTGTTCGTGCTCCGCGCAATATAGCGGTATATACACAGGTTGACCATTAGCGTTCTTCGCCAATGCTAACACCAGCTTAAGTTTATCATACGTCTCACGATTGATCGTAATCATTTCAGAAGTTCCAAAACTTCCGGTATACGGATTAGTTGCGAGAAGAGTGCCCCATCGAGCACCACCAGCCAGCCCTGCTCGCGCTTCACCTTCGTGTAGAGGATCGCGTGCTTACGCTTATGCTTGCTCGCATCAATGCGCGCCGCATCGAACAGCGTATGGTGGGCGTGCGATGCGCGGTATTTCGCTTCCACGATCGCATTCACGCCCTTCGGCATGATGACATCACCTGGCCGCGCACTGCCATCGTCACTGCGATTGTTGGCACCGGACAAAGGGTTGCGTGTCGAATCCCAGTCCTTTAACGCAATAGCGCGTTCGAAGCCGGTCCACGCACTTTTGCTTGTAGGTCCCGCCATTTAATAGCTTTCCATCTCTAAAGCGGGCATCCGTTTAATTCCTTGCACCGTTTGAGCCAGGGGCACCACGAACACCATTCGGTATCGAGTGGGAGTGTGAACGGCGCGACATTCGTCTTCGCGTACTGGCCCATCCATTCGATTGACGCCGCCCAGCTATCGATAAGCTCCTTACGAATCTCCGAATCGTACGAACGCGCGTAGGCTTTAAGCTCGTGCGTGTTCTTATTCTCGTACATCATCATCCATGCGCTGCTGTCGGGCGATTCCCGATCCTGCCAGCCAAGTATACCGTACGCTTCCTGCTGACGCTTATGGTCATCCTGCGCGCCGATTAAACGATTGTAGTACACCTCTTTGATCGATTTGAAGTCGAGAATTCCTACCCAAGTATCCTGCTTGAACGGAATTGCTATCGCGCGATCGATCGTGCCCGATAGCTGATACTTTGAATTGAACCGCAATTCTTCCGCGGCCAACGTCTCAATATCGCCGCGCTCGTGCAGCGCATCGAACAGTAAGTGGTAGCGGGCGTGCGTGAACGTGCCGTTGTGCAGCGCACGGAAATTACCCGGCTTACGCTTCGCGTCATTCGTCTTCGGCTCGTGAATGATCTTGAAAACCTCAGCTTGCCGACACTTACCCGCCGACGATGCACGAAAGAGCCCTCGGCGCTCTTGGGGGTGCTCCGCATACAGATATTTAGCGGCATCGCGCGAATGGTGTTCGAGATATTTGTCGAACGCGCCCGTCTTACAATAATCATCAATGATCTTGATAAGCATGTTCGACGCCGATTGCTCGGCTTTCTCGTCGGCCTTCAGCGAACTGACTAACGCCGCGAGTGCAGGGTTAAGTGCCACGCCGATACCCGAACTGGCCGTGGTTAGCGGCTAAGTAGTTGGACGCCTCATCGGACACCTGCTTAACCAGCACGTCGCGATCCCCTAGCTCGATATGCTTGAGATAGATCACGGCAACGGCGGCGGTGAAATGCGGCTTTGCTGAAGAGGAATAAACACGTTCCGGAGTCTCTCCACACTCTAACCGAGCCCGTTGTCCGCGCAGTTGCAACAGAAGCGGATCATCGTCAGGAATCATGAAGAATAGATCGCTCACGAGTATTCGATGTCCCGCGCGATCGAGGTTGCATCGTACACGAACAGGTTGTAACAGCCTTGGCAGATGTTCAATTCCACCTTCGCCGCCACCGGGACCTGGATCGTCGTGTTACCTTCTTTGACTTCGGTCACGACGGTCTTCGTAAACGTCAAGTGTACGTACTTCTTCGAGTGGTGCCCCGCGACGAGTTCACAAGGTACGTCGAGTACGGACTTGCGCGGTTCAAATTTGAACAGTTCAGTTAGTTTCATGCGGCGTCTTCTTCCTCTGTTTCCTCGTCATCGAATTCGAGGGTGTCGGCTTCTTCAGGACGTTTCGCGCCCCATCGATCCAAGATGTCCAAGCCCACTTTGAGCGGAACACTAAGTTCTGCGCAGTGCTCCATCGCGTATTTCAGTTGTTCAAGTGTACCACGATTCGCATTTAACCACTCGATCGGCACTTCAAATATCAACTCGTCATGGATCGATAGCAACGGTGTGTACGGCCAATGATTCTCACGAATGAGCTTGTCCAGGGCAAGGGCCGCAATCTTAACAAGGTCGGCGCTGCTCCCTTGGATCGGTGCGTTCCTCGCCTTGCGCTCGCCCGATGCGCGGATACCCCAATTGCCGGACTCGCGCTCTACGTACAGGCGCCGCTTCCGGCCAAAGATCGTCTCCACAACACCTGTATCTTTGTAGAGGTCGACCTGTGACTGCAAGTATGCAGCGGCCTCAGGGTACGCAGCATACCAGTCGTCGATTAAATCGTTACCCTGCTCCTCTTTATAGAACTTCGACGGATCGACACCCATCTTCGACAGGAGGATGTTCACGGTATCTACGAGCTTCACGCCACCGATACCATATGGAATACCGAAGTTGACGTTCTTCGCAACGACGCGCTGTGGAAGGTCCTTATCTGCCTCTAACTCCGCCATCGATAACCCCGACATACGGTGTGCCGTTACCGTATGAAAGTCATGACCCGCAACGAACGCATCGATCATCGCTTGATCGTTCGCGAGATGGGCGAGAATACGAAGCTCGATCTGTGAGTAATCTAATGTTACGAGCACATAGCCGGGGCTCGGGATAAAGGATTTACGAATTAGTGGCCCGATCGCCGCCTTGGGGATGTTCTGAAGATTAGGATTCTTAGCCGCGAGCCTCCCAGTGCGCGCACCGATTCCCGCAAAACTCGTGTAGATGCGGCCGTTAACCACGAATCGTGGTAACTTGTTCACGAAGTTCTTCTTCAGCGTCGCATACTTGCTGAAGTGCTCAAGGTCTTCGATGATCGGATGTTCGCCCTTGAGGTGCGAGAGAACACGCTTATCGACAGAATTCATATTAATGCGACGCAGCCCTAATCCGTCAAATAGCACTTTCGATAGCTGCTGGGGGCTCGCAGGATTTATATTCTCCATACCAGGATACGCCCGGATCGCGGCGACTGCCTGCTCATAGTGTCGATCGATTTCAGGTCGCACGAACTCATCGAAGTAATCCTGGTCCCACGCAACGCCGCGCTGCTCCATTCGGTAGAGCAAGTCCTGATGAGGCTGCTCGATTTCGTACATGAGCTTATAGAGCTTAGGCTGCGCTTCTAAGTTCGGAAGCTGGAATCGATAGAGCGCCATCGTTGTTTCAATGTCGTGCCCTAGATACAGTGTCGCCATGTTCTTGGGCCACATGTGGAAGTTGCCGTCTTGCTTGATCTTCCACCCACTCTGGCCAAGGTACATCTCCGCCAGTGGCTCGATACCGTGGCGGACGTTCTCGTCGAGAATCCATCCCGCTAGAACTACATCATGCTTCGTACCGCCGATCTGAATGTCGAATGTACGCCGGATCGCGTGGCGATCGAACTGTGCGTATGCAAATATCTTCGCAATCTCCGGGTCCTCGAATATATCTCCGAGTTCATCCTGAATCTGCGTCTTATCGAGCGTCAGCGGAGCGTGCAGCATGAAATGCGGAATAATCCAGCCCGTCGAATTGGCGTAAACGCCGATAGCCGTGACTCTGAAGTCCGGCGTAAACCAGTGGATGCCGGTGGTCTCGGTATCAATCGAGCAGAGCTTCGCGGCGCGCACTTCAGCGACACACTCGCGCACCTGCGCCAGAGATTCCACCATGATGAAGTTCTTCGGCACAACGCAATCTCGCTCGCGTGCTTCGAGCGCTTTAATTACGCGGCGATCGCCCTTCGGGGTAAGGATTGGAAGGTCTTCAAATAACGCAACTTGAGTATCTGCAACCTTAGACTTACGCATCCTTCTCCCCGGCCCTCACCGCGTCGCAGACAGCGCAAGTGCCCAGAAGACACTTGCGCTGGTACACCGCCTTGAATAGACGAACGAGGGCCATGAAATCATAACCATCCGTATCGTCCACGGTGTATATCTGCGCGCGTTTGATCGCGAAGGGTCCTAGAACCGCGACTTAGCGTCGGACTTCGCGACAACCGGCGCAGCCGTCGAGGCTTGTGCGTATTGCTTGGCCCGAACGTCGATCTGTTCCTGTTCCGGAACGGGGATGAGCGCTTCGATGTCCGGGATCACGAGGGCCTTATGTCCGGCCGACAACTCGTCCGGCGCGGTACTAAGGCGCACCCATTTGTAGATCGTGTCGGTTCCGGTACCCTTGCGTTTGACCTTGAAATCGAACTCCGTGATGTTCGATCCTTCGGGAAGTTCCTCGATCTGATTGATGACTTCCGAGAGGTTGTCGCGACCGTACTCGATCACATGCACCTTGGTCATGTCATCCTCGCCGCGCACGCGGACCGGGATGTACGTTCGGAGCGACCGCGGCGCGTCTTGAGCGCACAGCGCGCACAGCGCGATGTCTCTCTCTTTGTCGCTCGCGCAACGAGTCGCCTTGATCTTCTGATTGAACATTTGGTGGATGAACAGGGAGACCCATTCATCTTCCGGCTGGAGCACGCGCACTTCCGCGAAGTCGCCGTCCTTCTTCAGCTTCAAGATGCTGTAGGGAAGGCCGGTGTTATCGGCATGGTGCTTAGCTGCTGACTGGTATCCGCGAATTGTAGTAACTGCCCTTACGCGGCCTTAGCCGCAACGTGGTTGCTAACGGTTTGTGCGATTTGTGCGATCTGCTCGAATGTCATCGCGTTGGCGTCTTTCTCTGGGCCAGGGTACGCGACTTCAATGATTGGGACCGTTACGTGTTCAACGAGCTTTGCTCGTATCTGTCGTTGGGCCTCCCGGCCCGGGTCATCGTTGTCCAGCATTAGGACGATTGCTCTAGGTTGCTTTGGTTTGAGGGCTTCGATCTGAGTCGGGGCTAACGTGCTACCCCCGAGGCCGAGAGCGAAGAAGTCCTCATAATGGGCGATGCGGAACACCTGATCGAGGGTCATCGCATCTATTTCGGATTCCACAATCCATGTTACCCCCTTAAGTTTAACATGATTGAGCCCGAAGAGGGTCGAGAGTCGATCACCACCCAGGCTGTAGCGGAATGCCTTAGAAACGCAGTTACGTCGTTTAATTGCTACGAGTTCGCCGGTTCTTGAGAACCACGGGAACGTGATTTCATTCTCCGCGCGATCGTAGCCAATATCGAAGCGCTGTAAGGTCTCCTCTGTCAATCCGCGCTCGTAGAGGTACTCATGCCTAAAGGCGTACTTTGAAAGCGGATCAGCTTCTGCGAATTCACCTGGGCCGGACTCCCGGCGTGCAGGTGGCTCTATCTCCCCCCTTTCGACGCCTTTGCTAATCTTCCTGCATAAATCCAAGCACTTGTAGACATTCCAGCCGGTGTACCGCATGAGGAAATTCTCGAAATCACCTCTGGCCTCGCACCTAAAACAGTGGTACACACCAGGCTTGTGCTGCACATTGATATACATATGCGGGCGCGAACCCTCTTCCTGTTCGTGGAACGGGCAGTAAGTCACCGCCTCCTTCTCGGTCGCGATGAAGTCAACGTCAAGTCGATCGAGGATCGCCAGCACGACATCGCCCGTTATGAGTTTACCGATGACTTTCGGTGCGTCGAGACTATGCGGGCGCATTTTAGAAACGATGCTCCGGGTGCGCGCCGCGTTCCATCTCGACGTTCGCAGGCGCGGCATCGTCAATCTCGGTATTGCCGTGAACGATCATAGCTTCTCGAATGCGGCCTCGGTCAACGTCGTGACTAACAGAGATGATGCGTCCCGTAGGCGCGTTGCGATTCTTTCGAACCGCCAAGTGAAGTCGGCCACGGAGCTTTGCTAGGCCGATGGCAACATTCGTGAACTGTTCAACGCTTCCAGACTCAGCCATGTGATGTAAAGCTGGGATAAGCTCATCGACCGTAGACGTTCCGCGTCGCGGGCGATTTGATTCGGAGTTACGATTCGCTTGGTGCGCCACGCGGATTGGGATGTGTGTTTCGACTGCAATGTCTTTCAACTCTTTCATAGTCGCGAATATGGTTTTACGAATGTCTTTGTCGATCACCCGCGGCATTGTTAGCATTACGCCGTCAACGCAAACGAAGTCGGGCTTCTCGATCGCAATCGCACGTGCTATATGCGCGGTAGTGATTTGACCGCCCAGCGTGGTCGGCTCATAGAATAGGATCGGAGCACCACGCTTAAGTTTCTGCATCTGTGTGAGGTACGCAATCCACTCATCATCCGGCAATAGTCCGCCCATAAGCTCGAATGCGCTTACATGGAGGTTGTATGCCGTAAAGCGCACCCCGGTCTCGAACTTATCCATCTCGGGACTGAAGTACAACCCCTTACGCCCCTGCTGCGATGCGGCGTACGCACCGTATAACAGCACGAGTGATTTACCGATACCTGGCCTAGCGAAATAGGTCTCGATCGCTCCGGGCTGCGAACCGTTCGTTACTTCGTCGAGAAGCTCGAACCCTAGCGTGATCCCAGACTTATCAGGATTCTCACGACGGCGCTGCGCTTCCGCGGCGATGTCCGCCATGTCCCAAAGATCACCATCATGGCGAATCGAACCATGTGCATATGGGCGAAGATCGAGCAGCGCGTCCTGCATCCGGTCGATCACGTCGCGCGGGTTCAGTTGCCGCAGCGAATCAAGCTCTTCGAGCTTCTGACGAATCTTACCGTCGAGAATGTCTTGAGCTACTTCATCGGCCAACCATTGCGCCGACGCTTCGGTGTCCTCGAATTCGAAGTCGGGGAACTGCGTAAGGAACGTACCCTTGTCAGGCATGAGCCCGAACTGTGCATGGTACGACTTAACGAAATCCCACTCGGACTGAAATCCGTCGAACATCTCGTCCGACAGTAACGTGTCGCTAGGAAGAAGCTCGTGTGCGCTTATGAGCCGCGAAAGCAGTTCACCGTTACGCAAGTTTCACCACGCGCCCCGTATTCAACATCTCTTTGATCGTCTCTGATACACCTGGCATACCCTTAGCCGCCGTAACCACAGTAAACTTCCCAGCGTTGCGCCTTTGGCGAATCACCATCTCAAGCGCAAGCTGATCCTTCGCCTCGACGCGATGCAATTCAGTGAGCACCAAGAATTTCGTGAATTGCGCGACGTTCATAATGTCCGACTCTTCGCGCCAACGATCCTTGAACGCGGTAACAAGCGACAGCGCGTCAGCGAAGTAAAAGTTAAAGTTGTCCGGGATGAAGTATGTCGCCTTATCGATCCAGTAGCGCGTCAACGTCGCAGCTTCATGCGTGCGCTCCGATTCGGTTCCCCCGATGATTGTGAGGATCGGCACGGGGGTGGTTAACCACGCATGGAAGCCGGGACCGAGTTCTGGCCAGCGCACCGGGTCGAGTTGCGGTGCAGGGTTACACCATGCGAACCGCGGTAGATTTGCGGCGGCGAAGAAGTCGTTCGGATCGGTAGATTCGCTGTAGTCCCTCACATGAATCTCGGGTCTAGTAACGACTCATCGGCTTGCTTATCCCAGTGCTCGATCGCGTACTGGTTTACGCGCTTGAAACTCATCGCGGAATTCATCCACGCAGTGGATTGCGGGTTTGCGAGACATGCGAAGATGATAGCAGATGCGGCGTCATACCCGCCATACCGCTCCGCAAACTTGGCCCAACGTGGCAGTTCCTCCGCCACCTTCGGCCGTTTCGTCAGCGTGGAAAGGAGCCCAGCCAATCTTTCCCCGTCAACTACATAATTAGTAGCTCGGGCCTTCTTGGATTTTATGCCTGGGCTTGTCTGCTGATCGGTGGGCGGTTTCCTGGTCGAGTCTTCTTTGGCTACGGTGTAGACTCCATTGACTGGGTATCTGGGCACGGCGTCTTCTCCCTCCGAATTTTGCCGGGGTATATATGTATTTTCTTCTATTCTTTCTTCATAGGATAGATGGGGCTCCCTGGAGAGCCCCACTGGGGCTCCCTGGAGAGCCCCAGGAGAGACCCCGAGAGACCCTTCTGGGGCTCCCTGGAGAGCCCCAAGGGGGCGCTGGTGACCCCCAAGGGGGCCGCTGGTGTACCCTTCGCCGGTCGGTATTTCGATGTAAAATTCGCGCTTATGGGTGCCGTCGTTAACTCGGATGACTCCCGGAATCAGTAGCGAAATACGCTTTAGGGCTCGTCTGATTGCGTTGCGCCCCAGCCCAGTGTAGTCCATTATGGTCTTCGTGCTGGGATAGACGTACGCACCTTTGGTGCCGCGGTGGAATAGCATGAGGACGGTTAGGACCACGAGCGCCGAATGATCGTGCCGGAGCGCCTTAATCCAGGAACCGTATATGCGTCCATAGGGATCGCTAGGCGACATTTGCCGCACCTTCGCCGCGCACCCCTAATCTTCCTGTCAAAACACACATAGACGTGTGCGCGCCGCCCGCTGCTGTTCACATTTGCATGTTCGACGTGATACAATATATGTGAATGAAGTTGACTGAATTGACCTTCTCACTCGGCAGTACGATGCCACTCAGGAATCAGTACGCAAACGTCAAACCGCACGCTAGTGCGAAGATCGTCTTCGACGAAGAGGTCGATCCCGGCACTTCCGAAGGTAAGGCGCTGGTCACCGCCGCCTTCAACCATCTCGAAACCACGGTCCTTAATCAGATCGCGGTATTCCGTCAAAACTTCCGTGCAGCTTACGGAGAGGATTCAATCGATTGATCGCCTCACTCATTCTGGCCGCGATTCGCTTCAAGCCCGGCGCGAAGCCGGTGAACGGAGATACAGAATAATGCTTATCGCTCAGTCGATCGTCTGCATCGCGTTTACCGCGAGCCTCACGCTGTGCGGCCCGCCAACGTCGCCACCGACTCAGTCCCCAACCGCATCGCCGACTCCGACAGGAGCACCAACGTGGACAGCAGCCCCGCAACCTTCAGCGACTCCAACGACAACACCCCAAGCGTCGTCGGCGCCGACGTCTCCCCCAGCTACCTCCGCGCCCTCGGCGTCGCCGCCATCGAAGCCGTCACCACCTTCGTCGACGCCGCCGGCAGCAGCCACGCCCACGCCATCGCCAATCGTTACGGCGCCGCCGCCAACGCTTTCACCAAGCCCCGCGCCAACGGCTACGTGGTCACCGACGCCAAGCGCAAGCGCATCACCGACGAGCTTTCCGACGCCGCCATCGCCATCCGCGACTCCAAGGTCGGCACTGCCGACGGCCTTACCGACCGCATCTGCGCCATCCTCGCCGAGCCCGACTAGCAGCGCCTACGATCCGCCGGCGGGCGTGCAGCCGTACTTCCCCGGCAATCCGTTTGGCGCGCTCGGCGGTACGGTCACGCCGAACGCTTCGTCTGCAGCGTGGCTCGCGTGGGATGCAAAGCAAGGAGCGCCGACATTCGGCGCGATGTTCGTGCAACTCGCCCCGATGCCGAGCGCGCAAGAGATCGCCTTCCCGGTCTACATGAACCACGCTGGCAGCAACACGCCGGTCAAGATTCACTGCGCCGAGCCGTGGGGTGCCTGCAACGTCGAGGGCCTGACGATCTACATCGACCCGCGTGAGCTACCGCAAAGCGGCGGATGCCCGGCGACCGGCGGCTGCGCGGCGGACAACCACTTCGCATTGATCGACCCTGCCGGCGGTTACGAGTATTGCCTGTGGCAGACCCAATGGCCGCCGGTCAACGGCGTGCTGACGGTCGGCTTCGGCGGACGCGCGGCGCTCGCCGGAAACGGGTTCACGAATCCCTCGAAGCCGGGCACGGGTTGCGCCGGCGACGCGAGTGATACGCCGCTCTCGCTCGGCCTCGTGCGCGCGAAGGATTGGCTCGCGGCGATCGGGTCGCCGAGCGGCGTGTTGCCCGGCGCGATCAGCTACGCGTTCGGCTGCACGGGACCCGGTCCACTTCCGCCGCCGTTCATCGGCGCGGGCGACGGGCAGTGTGCTGGCGCGCCGCCCGAAGGTTCACACCTGTACCTCGCGATGCACGACGCGCAGGTCAACGCGCTCGGCGTCGCGCCACTGGTCGCTGTGCTCTTGCGGACGATGGACGAGGATCATTACGGCGCGATCGCGATCGACTCGGGCGGCGGCCCGTCCTCGACCATCGGTCCGCCGAACTTTGAGAGCGACAAGACGTACACGGCCTGGGGCTTACCCGCGCCGTACCTCGCGCAGTTCGTTCCTGAGGCGGTCAAAGAAGGTCTCCCGACGTGGGTCGACGCGACGAACAACCGGCGCGGATTCAATTTGCCGTTCCCGTCGTCGGTCACGTGGGGTAGTTTCGTTTATGCCGCACATTGACCCGCCGAGTGTTGCAGCGATGAACGACCGAGACGTGGTACGCGCCCACCTCATTAAAATTCTCGAAAATCCCTACAACGTGTACACCGAAGAAGCTATTGCCGACGCCATCCTCGACGCAATCAACGCCAGTATCGCAGAAGCGTTCGCGGCTCGCGGCGGTCTTTGGGTGGCGAACGGCGTGAATATGGACGCGGTTGTGCGGGGCGAATCCGGCGAGGTTGGTTCGGGCGACGTGGCGGCGCTGCGGCGCGCCTATGACTGCGCCGAACCGGAAGTTGAGGTGCTGCGCGGGCACTTCGTTCTCAGCCGCGACCTCGACGCCGCACTCGAAGGCGAGAAGCCATGACGCCCGAGACGCAAGTCCCCACGCCGCTCCTCGTCGCGATCCTCGTGTATCCGACCGTCGTTTTCGGCGGCCTGGGCGGCTGGTTCTTGTTCGGCCACGTGCTGAGGATTGGACGGACCAGATGAACGTCGAGCGCCCGGCGCAGGATGACGCGACGCGGTCACTGCGCATGGATACGCGCCGGATACATCCGGGATCACCCCCGTCACGGATTCGTGATACGATAGGCGGGCCGCCTTCTTCTTGCAAGGAGAGTCAACATGGCCGCAGTCGGCGGAAGCCTCATCGGTGGGCCGTACCGAATCGATGTCACCCCTCAAGCTCCGGCGTTTTGCGCGCTCGGCAGCGATTCGCTACCTGCAGTACCGGCCAATGCGCCGTTCACGCTCGTGGGCGATACTTCGAATTCCGGTGCGATCGGACTCGAAGTGACCCAGGGCTGGATGCACGTTCGTCCGGCCGAAACCCAGCACGATATTGCGCAAGGTTAGCCCGTTGTATCCCATTAAGGGATAGAATTGGCCGGAACTTCGCATATGTGTGTCGAAGACCGCCTCTAGCGGGGTAGAGAAACGGCATCTCGCGTGCCTCATAAGCACGAAATACTGGGTTCGACTCCCGGCCCCGCTAAACCGCCTCCCACTTTTAGGATCGATATGAAGCAACGCCTCATGCGCATCATCGAACGTGTCGAACGTATGCACGGTGATCCGAGCATCAAAGCCGACGTTCTCGAAGACCTCAACTACTTGCTGAGTATCTGCCCCGACTAGATGATTAGGGTCAGTGCCGCGCAAATTGGCGATAAGGTCGGTCTGACGTTAACCGTCCATGACGGAGAGACGCTTGCGCTTATCAAGAGTGTCGAAGGTGCCGAGTATGACTATACTCTGCGTTGTTGGACGATCCCGCCCGCCGGTCTCGATTATCTCGAAGCGGCGTTAGGTAGAAAGCTCGTTCTTGATTCGGCACTACAGCACGATCGCCCACCAACACATGCACCGATCACCCTTATCGAAGACTTTCGACCCCATCGAGAGACTTTCACCGAGCGCTTCGATCCGACGAATACACGCACGGCTACGGACTTTCAATACGTCGGCACGAGCTTTCTGGTACAGAATTCGCACGCGATCTTAGCCGATGAGCAGGGGCTCGGGAAGTCTAAACAGCTAATCGATGCGGTGACGTACATCGGTGCCGTTGCGCCGCAGATCGTGCTACTTCTTTGCAAGAAGTCGAACATCGGAACATGGATGTCGGAAATCAAGCAGTTTGCTGCGGAGCCGGTTTACTGGATCGCGGAAGGTACGAAACAGCAACGGGAAGCCGTATACGAAAATGTTCCGAGTATGCACGATCTAACGCGGGCGGGATTCTTACTAGTCTCATACGAGACAATGCGTAATGACATCGACATCATTGCACAGATGCAGTTCGATTGGATCGTCGCGGATGAAGCCCAGAAGGTTAATTCCAGCCAGTTAAATGGGCAGTCTAAAGTTGCCGAGGTGATTCACCGGCTCTGGGCTCCGCGTATGACCGTGCTGACTGGTTCGCCGATGATTAACGCACCGCTTGACGCTTGGAATTTGCTCCATTGGATGGAACTCGATCCTCGTCCGTATGAACAATTCGAGGAAGATACCTGTGAAGTTGTCGAAGTTCCGAATGGGCGTGGTCCGTATTCCGGTACGCGACGCAAGGTCAAGCGCTATAAGGCCGAAGGACTGAAGGCGCTCCGAGACATCTTCTTCACCTCGCTGCTCCGGCGTACGAAAGAAGAAGTGCTACCGTCACTGCCGGAGAAGCAGTATCGTACGATCAAAGTTGAACTCAGTCTGGACGCGCAACGCCGTTACACGGCCGCGGAGAACGACCTTATTCTCTACGCGAGAGATGCGGACATACCGATTTCGCGTATTCCAAACGATAATGTGCTGAAGATGCGGCTGCGTCAAATTACAAGCGAAGATCACATTCCGCATGTAGAGAATATCGTGCGTGAACGCGCGGGTAAATCGATCGTGTTTACGCAGTTTCGCCCGCAGCTTGCGGCGCTTGCACAAGCCCTCGATGATCTTGAGCCTGCGATAATTCACGGAGATACACCGCACCGTGAAAATGAAGTCGAGACATTCCAAACAAGCGATTCATGCCGCGTGTTCCTCGGTAGCACTTACGCGTGCCGAGAAGGGCTTACTTTGACAGCCGCAGAGAATGTGATCTTTCTCGATTGTGAATGGTCACCAGAGAATCAGAAGCAGGCGGAGGATCGTGCGCACCGCATCGGCCAGAAGTCGCCTGTAACGATCTTCAAACTAATCTCTGTTCAACGTAAGAAGTCCCGGAAACATGGGACGCCGCTGCTGACGATTGATTCAACTATCATCGCAACGCATGCACACAAAGCTAAAGTCATGGAGCAAGTATTGTGAACGACCATCTTATGTCTCTCGCTGAAGTTGCGAAGTTCTGTGGGCGTAGTCCGCAGACGCTGCGGAAGTATTACTCCGAAGGTGTGCTGGCCGAACCCGCGAGCGCGACGAAGTACGCAGGTGATCGCACGTTACGGCGCTTCACCTTACAAGAAGCCGAGCGATTGAAAGCCGACTTCGATAGCGCTCCGTACGGTACGTTCGCGAAGAGAAAGAAGAACGCCGCGCAGTCGCGTGGCTAGGTCGATTAATCCGATCTATCTCAAGATTGTCGATATGGACCGTCGCTCGCAGGCGGAACTGTTGACGAAGATCGTCGAGTTCATCATCGCCCCATTATCGGAGGATGAAGAGCGTGCTCGTGATGAAATCAAGGAGTTAATCAAGTGACCGTCGAGAATCTGTTCGAAACCTATCGCGACTGGATGCGGCGTTCGAAAGCGATCGAAGTCGAAGGTGTGAAGCTGAAGCTGGAGGTTGAGAAGTTCCTCGGCAGCGAAGACGCCCTCCTTCTAGGTGAGCGCGACGGTATGCGCTATGTCGCCGCGTGGCGGAAGCGCGATAACCGCAAGCTCGACATGCGCCTCGTGACCGCGATCGTGCGAGCGAAGGGGGCACTGACCGAGGAAATAACGGAGGCGGTGGTTCGGGAGGACGCGGTCGAAGCCCTTGTCGATGCTAAAGTGTTGGGGCCGGACGATCTGAAGGCTTGCCTAACTGGAACCATTTCACGGTATGTGCAGGTTACACCACTCAAGAGCCCCGAGGAAACCGCTTAACTCAGGAGGCGGGTCAGCACGCCGACGAGGGGCCGGCGTGGACTGGTCACGGGGCTTAATCGGGAGGACCTTGTGTGGTGTCAGGGTCCTCCCGCCTTTTGATTTGTGGTATGATGGGGTAGATTATGGATTTACATTGGTTGACGTTCCCCTCCCCGCATGGGGAGTGCTTCCTTTGGAACGTGCCGTTCATTGCTACAGATGTCATCACGCAATCATTGATTGGCATCGCGTACTTCGCGATCGGGGTCCTTTGTGCCACGATCCTGCGATCGAAGCGCTTCGACGTCTTCCAGCAGAATTGGATTGCGACGAACTTCGGGCTGTTCGTCTTCTTCTGCGGAGTCCACCACTTCATTGAGGTGGAGAACATCTTCAGGCCAGACTTTTATTTCGCCCTAGTCGAGGACATCGTACTGGCGTACGTTTCGCTCGTCACGATGGGTGGAATTGCCATGGCCCTGCGCAACCCGCCCAAAGACGCGCTAGGCGGCAATCGGATCATGCTCGTGCGCCCGCCCACAAACTTGCAACCCCCGCCCGAGTAGCGTAGTCTAGGTGGTGGGCGGAGTAGTTGCCGACCGTGTATACCGTCAGTAAACAACTGACAACAACGACTGGGCGAATCTCGCCTACGCAGCGTAAAGCTGTACAACCGGAAGGGGGCTCGAAAGGGCTCCCTTCCCATTTGCAACCTTTCTCCCGCCGGGTGGGTTTTAAGTGGTGTCGGTTAGTTGCTGGCCGGATGGGGAGGGGTCCCCAAGCCGAGTCAGTTCTTGAACCCCGGAGGAGGCATCCTCGCACGATCGACCCTGAACCCCGGCCCTTATCAGGCCGGGGTTTTTGTATTGCAACCATTCCCCGACCCAGGTGGTATAGTAAGGTGTGCTGTAGACACGCGCGTGGAGGTAACAACTGACAAACAACGACTGGGCCTTGATGCCCTTGGCCGCGTAAAGCGACCACAACCGCGAAACCCTCGGCGAAACCCCCGGAGCAGGCCCCCTTCACAAGGGAGTACGATACCGGGGGTTTCGTCTATCCCCACCAGGTGCAACCACCCTTTGAATCGGTGGGTTATGAGGGATATGATGACTAATCGCGAACTTTTCGAACGGACCTATACTGAGGAGTTAACCGCAGCAGTCCTGGCACATCCCGATGTATATACTTGGCCGATTGATGCGGTCCCCCAAGTAAGCGCACGAATGATGTTCGCCATTGACCGCAAATCCTACAGCAAAGATAGCCTCGCCATGCGGGCTACGTGCAAAAAACTCGGGATTAAATACACGTACACCGCTATTGATGCGTTTGTGCGGACCTAGAAAGAAAGTCCTCGATTCAAAACCGGGGACTTCTTACTTTCACTTCTCGTCCGCCGTGTCCGCCGAACCCCGTTTACGGCGCTTTTTTGGCGCTGTGGCGAGGCTTTGAGGCAGCGGCGGTACAGTTAGGTGAAACCACCCTTTGAATCGGCGGGTTATAAGGGGCATGACCACACAAACTATCCACCACGCCAGCCACCCCGACTTCAGCGTCGAGAACTACGACCTCGTGACCGTCTTGGACCTCACGCCCGAGTTCGGCGGGCCGTGGGGCTACTCTGCCTACCTCAAGAGCGGCCAGAAGCCGTGCGTGAAGGTCGGCCGGTGCAGCCATTGCGGTGCCCACCTTCGGTATGCTGCCGTCCTGGAGCACCAGCAGACCGGCGAGCGCATCATGGTCGGCGAGGACTGTCTGCACAACCGGTTCAACGAGTCACAGGTGGCCTTCACCGCCATCCGTGAAGCCGCCAAGGCCCGCGCCGAGCGCAGCCGCAAAGTCGGCAAACTCGAATCCTTTCTCCGGGAGAACCCGGACTTCCGCCCCCTGGTGGAGCAAGACGCCTGGCAGTACGGTGACTTCGTCGGCGACGTAGTCGGCAATCTCACCCAGTACGGCGAGCTTAGCGAACGCCAAGTGTCGGCAGTGCGGCGGGTGATCGAATCCAAACAGCGGTTCCTAGCCCAACGCGAAGCCGACAAGGCTACGATGAGCCCCGCCCCCAGCGGCCGGGTGACGTTCCAGGGCACGGTTCTCTCGGAGAAGGTCACCGAGGGGCGCTACGGCATCGAGCATAAGATGCTCGTGAAGGCGGACGGGGATTACAAGGTCTGGACGACGGTCCCGGCGAGCATGCAGATCGACGGCCTCAAAGGCGCGAAGATCGAACTGACCGCCACGCTGACGCCGAAGTCAGACGACCCCACCTTCGCGATCGGGAAGCGGCCTTCGGGCCGCGTCCTCCTCCCGGTGATGGCGGCGTACTAGTCCGCTTCGCGCTCCGCTTCAACACCGCCCCGGGAACGTCGTTTCTTGGGCGCTGTAGCGGGGCTACGCGGCAAGTCGGGTATCTCTAGCACCTCATCGACGAACCCTTCTCCTAGCGCCTCCTGGGCGGTCATCCACCACTCTTTCGAGTCGGTCTGGGCGACGTAGTAGTCCACCGGACGGCCGGTGCGGTCCGCCCACTGGGCGAAGGCGAGCTTTTCTAATTTGTGGGAGAACTCCCCCATACCCACCATTTCCGACGAGGAAAGCTGGGACTCTGGAAACAGTTGCTCCTCATGCGTCATAAGGGAGCCGGTCGCTTCGATCGTGCGTAGGTCGCAGGCCTGTAGAATATCGAACGCGGCGCTATAGGCGTACCCAACGACGTGCGCATGAACCTTACGGCCCTGGCGGCGAACTTCATTGATCTTCGCGATGATCGCCTGGCCCAGGTACACGTCGCCGCCATAGCTGCTGATCCGAAGCTCTAGTGGTTTGCCATCCGGTAGCACGGCGTGGACGTTCTCCATCGCCCCGATAATTGCGTCTATCTCGGCGGCATCTTCGAGCGCGCCAAGGATGTACACGATGCCCTTACGCACATGCGGATCGTCGATGACGCCTTCGTATGGGACGATCGACACGAGCTTACGGAGCTTCCAGTCGTGGGCCTTGGGATCGTCCGTAACCTCGTAGGCCGGGTAGTTCACCCGGTACAGGTCGAGCAGGTCCTGCCGTGTCATTCGTCGATCCCCTCCTCGAAGTCTTCGGGCACGTAGTACCCCTGCCCCTGGAATAGCGCACTGCCGTTGCGGATTTCGATCAGGTGGGCCTGCCACTGCGTGGCTTTGCCTTCGATGTACTCAATCGAGCACAGCCCCTGGTGCCAGTTCGTCCGGGGCCGATCACCGGGTACTTTCATCACCAGGAGCCGCCTGGCATTGATATTGGCACCAACCTGACACAGACAGCCCGTATCGATGATCTTGAACGTCTGGCGGCCTTCGTAGCCGTGCAGCACGCTCGGAATGATGGCCTGCTTATGCGTATGCCCGTGCAGAACACTGGCCGAGAATTCGCCCGGCTTTGGAGGCGCGTGCATTATTGCCAGGTCCGAGAAAATGAAGAGTTCCCCGCCGGGATACGATCCTTGGAGTTTAATTCCTAGCTCGTCGTAACGCAGTAAGAATGCTTCGCTGAAGACCGGCCATTCCGTCGCATCGCCTGGGCGGCGGGCGCGAGACAGCCCGAGTGCTTCGCGGTTGTATTCGAGCAAGAAGGTCTCCGGCCGCATTTGGTGGTTCGAAGGTATCTCGACGTGTTCGCAATCCGGCGGTGCGGCGGCAATGAACCGCGCGGCCCATTCGTAGCCCGTCTGGATCGAGCGCTGAGTGACGCTGAAGAACTCCGGCCGCTTCTGCCACCGGCCAAAGATAGGCCAGTCCATACGATCACCGACGCCATAAACAGTAGTCGGTTGCAGGTCGGTGATAATCTGCCGCGCAACTTCCATCGCGCGCGGATCGTGACTCGGTTCCATCGCGCCGGTATCGATGTCTCGGAGGTACCCCATCTGCATGTCCGATAACACCACCTTATTTCGGACGGGGCGCAGGATTCGGGGCACGTCTACGTGGATGATCGTGGTCGGCTCGGCCGGTTGCATGAGAGGAAACTTCGGTGAATGTGGATAGAGGCGCGTCTTTGTGGCGTAGAGTCCATGCGCTTCCCACTCGCCGTCTTTGTTCTTAATTCCGCCGCCCCACTCGGACTTGTCAACGAAGGCGATACTTCCGATCGATTCTTCGTTAATGGAGGCGTTCTTGAGAAGCTGTTGAAGGTGATTAGGCTTCTCGTTTGCGGCCTCGATTAGGGTGGGAGTCTCGGAGTCGCCCGCTAGGCGAATACGGCTGAGGCGCTTCCTAACCTGTGACGCGGAGAGCCCGACCGCTTCCCCTGTCTTAACAGCGTCGTGCTCTAAATTCTTGTAAATCGATAGGAGCGCGCCATCACTTATGATCTTCGACGGAGTTAGATTCAAGTTGTGCCTACTTCGGTTGAGGTGGCTGGCCCGGGGGGAATGTGGCTGAAATCCAGTTATGGATCAAGCCGACGCCAATCGAGTATCCAATGTAGGTAATCGGATGCACTACGAGGTATGCGGCTGTTCCTTCGCGAGGATGCTCAAGATACGTGTCGAGCGCCGTAGCGATGACCGCACCGACCGCGCCACCTGTTTGTGCAGCCACAGTCTTCAGGATCGGGTTCGACAACCATTTCAACGCCACAGTAGGATATTCCTGCCTTTAACCGCACTCGTGCTCGTGCGGTAGTGCGAATAGTGCCTTATCGCGCGTTTCAAAGACGCCCGACGCGCCAGACGAGAAGCGGACCTAATTCCATAGTGTTTTCCTTACGAGCCGAGGTGCATCGGTGTGCCGTGGATCAGCGAAAAGATGGCGCCGAGAAACCCGACGAGGCCGAAGAATATGCCGATGCCCCCGACCACGAAGCCCCAGTTTTGGGCGCTAGCCGAGCGCGTCTCCAGGACGGTCTCTTTGGCGCCCGAGTTCCGGCCTTCGCCGCGCGTGATGCGGTCCTTGAGGTCTTCGATCTTCCCGTCGAGCGATGAGAGTTGGGTGCCCGTTGCGGTTTTGCTTTCGCGGATTGACTCCGCGAACCACTGGGTTTGTTTCTCGACTGCTTCCTTCGCCGCGCTCAGCGCCGCCTGTAAGGCGACGTCACGGTCGGTGAACTGAACGTCGACACGCTTGAACTTCTCGTCATGCAGCTCTTTGAGATGCATGATCTGCTTGTCGATTTCGGTCGGCACGCGGGTTTGATTTTCTTGTAAGAGACTTGTCGCCTTATCCATGGCATCTAGCCGCGTGCCGAGCTTCTCGTTCAGGGCTCCGAGTTCGCGCCGTAACTGATCGGTCGTGAGCCTCGTGGGGTCTGGCCGCGGCTTCCACTCATCAGCGTTGTCGCGCTCGTCGCTCATCGCTTTACGTCGCCAGTCTTGTTCTCAGCAAGCGACCGGAAGCGGGTCGACATGCCGCAGATTATGATAAGTTCAACTAGCGCGATTACGATCCCGGTCATGTTAATTCAAAGGCGTCAATCGCCACATAGTTGGACGTTCGCAGCATTTCGCCGTTACGTTTCGCTCGCGCGCCGACTTGTGAAGCATATGCGGTTGCTTCTAAATCGTCGGCCGCTTGACCGAAGTAAGTATGCCCGATCGTTGGACGGTCGGTTTGGATATAATGACAACCTAAGTCGACTAGCGAAACGAAACGCGCGAACTCCCCGAGCCCTTCCTGGCCGAGATTAAAATCTAGGTCGGCAAAGGCGGCGCGGCGCGCATCGCTCATGTTGTCAAAGTGGGACGTTTGCAGGATCGCACGAGCTTGTGGAATGATCGGCTCGTCGGAGTAGTTCAGCAGCGCGCCAACCTGCGGCACGGTGAGGCCCAGTGTACCGGCTTTGACCGCCGGCGTATCTTCACGCGCGACACCCGCGGCCACAAGCCCTTGCGCCCAGTCCGGTCGATCGAGATTGAATCCGCAACCGATCGTGGGGATACCCATCGAGTCCAAATACATTCGAAGGCGGAAGCCCTCGTTATGCATGAGGCGAGCAGCAAAGTCTTGCTGCCATTCCTGCGTGGTCATGTTGACAATCCTTTAAGGGGACTAGGGGAGGCGGCATTTATTAGTATAGCGTGGGACGCTGCTCGGTAGTTAGTAAACTTCTGCAATAAGAGTACCGCCACCAGGCTGCGATGAGGTCAATGTAGATCGGTCCGCTGGACCCACATGCGAGGCGATTATGGAGTAGTGACACGGAACCAGCCGCATAGCGCGCGGGTCTTCTGTCCATAAGGGTGAAGACCGACGCCGATCGAAGCCGGACCCGCAATCCAGTTTGATAGCGGCTCTTGGTAAACGAGAGAGGCGGAAGCGGAGCCTCCAAAGTAGCCTGACGCCGAAAGGTAGCAGTTGAGGTACGTGCCGTCGTTTACCATTCTAACGTACAGTGGAGCAGCGAATGTTGGCGCCGCGCCGAACACCGCATCCGAGTTGTAGCTGTAATCCGAGTTGAGGTACATGCGATCGACGTTCATCAACGAATTGCCGCCTCCAGCACCGGCGATTGTCCCAAAGCCAAAGAACTTACCGTTCGTGCCTAGCACCCAGATTAGGCAGCCATTGTAATTGCCAGTGGCACCATCGATCTGAAGCTTCGCGGTCATGGTAAAGGGGACGCTTGGAGCGGTCTGGAATATCCCGTAAAGTCGATCTAGCGTCGTGTACGGCGAATCTATGAGGAGGTAGCCAGGACCAGAACCAGTGTTGTCAGGTGCTGCCGAGCGCAGCGTGTCTCCTGAAGTGGCGTTGATAATGGACCACTTAGACGCAAGCGTTGCACCTGTGAACTCATCGTCATATGTTGACGGGGACACTGGCGGGACGTCGATAGGGTAGTCGATGTAGGTAGGCGAACCTCCACCTCCACCGCCTCCTGTGGCCTTTAGATCGATGTTCGAGCCAGAGGGCGTGATCGTGACCGAGCTATCTGAGGACGACAGCGTAATTACCGGGCCGGTCTCACCTGCGATCGAAGTGATACCGCTACCACCGCTAGGGGTCGCGTTCTCCCACTTACCTGCCGACGAGTTATAGGTAAGGACCTGGCCGTTCGTGGGGCTGCTGATTAAAACGTCTGTGTCGCCCGCGAGCGTGGTCGGGTAAGTGGGGATCGTGACGTTAACCCACGCCGTGCCGTTCCACTTCAAGAACTGCCCAGAGGCTAGGCTCGATAACGTAACATCGGATAGCGTGGCAATGGAAGCGGGGGTAAGGGTCGTGTTCTCCCACTTTGAAGCCGCTGTATTGTAGACGAGCGCCTGTCCATTTGTCGGCGAACTAATGGATACGTCGGACAGGGCGGCAAGCGAACCGCTCGAAGCGTTATCATTCGTCCACTTCGTGCCGTCCCACGTTAGCACTTGGCCGGTCGTCAGCGTAGTAAGCGCCACATCCGAATCATTCGCAAGCGAGTTCGCACCCGGCTTGAGATTAGTGCTGTCCACACCGCCTACGGTGCGCATATCCTTATTACCGACGATACCCATTATGTAACTGTGAACCTGTGACCTAGCAAGATGTGGCTGTTCGTAGGCGGCACACCCTTCACGACGTGGATCGCAGGGCCGTTCGTACCCGCGCCGAACTGCGTGAGTTCGTTGTCCGTGAACACGACGGTGTAAACCCCAGGGCCAGTCGCCCCTGACGCGCTGTCCTTTAGCTGCACCGTTATGTTACCACCGCCCAACGCAACGAGGGTGTTTGAATTGAAAAACCCGGACGGCGGATCGAACGTCACGGTCGGCGGCGTAACGCCGTTATTGTTCCCAACATAGTTCATACCACTCTTGAGAAAGTAATTCACAAGCTGCGACGTGGGTTTCGTCAAAGTGGTAATCGCCGCGTTACCCTTCGATTGCGCCACTGCAGAGTAGTATGCGTGATCGATAAACGGTCGCGGAGCCGTAGTGTATACTTGTTGCTCGACCCGATCGTCTTGCCCACTCTGGCCGAAGATCGTCACGACGCGCACCGCACGAACCTGCTTGATATTGCCGGGGTGGGTATTTGAAAGCTCGACAAGGTTATCCGCGTTCGTTCCCAGGTACCATATTCCCGCAGTCGCATTTAAGCCTGGCTCGTGAATTTGAAACCATTGACCGGCCCGCGCGTAGTCCGTCGCCGCCCATTTCGTGAACTGCCCCTGGGGTTGCGGGTATCCGTTGAGTAACAGGTATGCCGTCGCGTAATTCTGAAGCGATTGCTGCGACAGTAGAGAGGAGTCAGTGACTGACTTTTCTGACAACCCATAGAGGCTGATTGAAGTCGAATCTTTGAACGGCCCGTAAAGCTGTTGGCCAGTAACCGGGTCCTGCCCGCCGTAGAGCGCGATGAGATTGTAGAGGTTCTGCGCGCTGTTCTGGATCGTATAGCCGTAGATCGTGGCGTCCTTGAACTCGGCAAAGTATTGATTCGTCAATACGCGCGTTGGCGTGTAATATCCGCTCGGCTGTTTCGATGGGTTCTGCTGCGGTTGAATGACAATCCCTGGCAGTCCGTTACGGACACCCCGGCACCACCACTCGTACAGGTTCCCGGTCTCGTCTAGCACCTGCTTCACGACCTGATTCACGCAATCGTCAAGGCCGCTGCCATCGAAGGTGAGCTTATCGAGGCCGAATTGAATTGTCGAGATAAACGAAGACCGGAAATGATCCGAATCAAGATAAGTGCTTAGCAGATGAATGAGATACTCATCGGCATACTCGATCCCGTTATCGGTACCGTTCGGCTGCACACCGGGGGACAGCGTCTCAGTTACGATCGAGCGCGACATGAATGTTTGCCATCCATCGGTTTGAATCGTAACGGTCTCACGATCACTGCTCTGATCGGCTTGTGTCTGATCGATTTCAATCACATAGCCGTCATACCAAGGATCGATTGAATCCTGGAGGTAGAACTGCACGCGATAATTGTAATTGATCCAACCTACGTCCACGAACGAGCGGGGCACTACGAACGAACCCTGGCCAGAGCCGCCATTAATGATGTCCTCGAATGATCCCGAGAGCGCGTCCTGGATTGCGACCACGAGGGTGCCGCTCGTATCGAATACGAGCAGTTGAAACTTCGGTGTAACCGCGGGGCCGATCGCATTAACTAGCGGGTATACGAGGTCTAATGGAAAAGCATACGATCCCGTGCGCGCGGGATTCGGCGCACCGCCGCTCGGTAATATCAATGGACTCGTGAACTCGGCGTCGCGAACGGGATTCGGCTCGATCACCGCAATGCGTGTTTCAATAATCCCAGTGCGCGTGGGATTACTCGTGATGACTACGAACTCAGGTTGCGGATTAGGCTCGGCCATTTATTCGAAGCGCAGAAGCAGGTGGGCCTGAGTAGCCGCCCACCCGTACAACGCGAGCGTGGGATCGTGGGCGTTGCCGGACAGCGCTATGTAGTTGTGCGATGAGCCATAGACGGTCAGCGCGTAGGCGGTGTAGGCGGCAAAATCGCTTCCTTGATACAGTAGGAAATTGTACCCGGTCGGATACGGCCGGACGTTGAAGCACACCGGCAGCGCAACTCCGAGTGATGAGCTTGTCGCCATCGTCGGCGCCGCGAGATTAACTGCCGCTGGCCAGTACAGTAGCGGACCCTGATCGCTTGGTAATGATGAAGCGCCCAGCATTTGCGACGTTGCAAAGGCTCCGCCGCCAGGCGCTACCGCGGTGTTGGAGTTTCCAAGTAGTAGGAGTCCGTCCGCCGTGTCTGCGCCGGTCGAGGCATTCTTCGTACGCTCGATCCCGATCGCGTATTCCGCGTAATAGGTCGGCCCGGTATAAAGCACCATCGCGAAGCGATCCGTATCGCATACGAAGTAGCATGTTTGCGGCACGCTTATTTCGGAACTCGCGACGTTCGAATTACTCAGGATGTATGTGACGTTGCCGGTTAGGTTACCTGCGCCGTCCGTGCTCGTACCAACGGAGAACAACGGCATACCTGCGACGCCGTCCGCGTCACCACCCAGCCAGCAGTTCACCTTCACGAAGAATGGCGCGGTGCTCTGCAATGAGTCGCCCAGATGAAAGATCATATACGCGCCGTACGCCGCCACGGACGTAGGCCAGGATGCCGGATCCACTTGTCCGGTATCGGAAGTCTGCGTCCAGCCGCCCGTCGTAAATGCAGTCTTAATTGCAGCGGCAACTGCCGCCGCGGCTGTAGCGCCGTACGGAACTTGCAGCAGCGTCTTTAATGTGTAGGGCATGTTGCTACTCGAATCTCATCAATATGCTAGCGGGTAGGCCGTACGGATTGGTAAAGAACCTATTCGTTTGCTGCAAAGCCAGAAACGTATGATTGTTGCCGTCCGTCATCGCGATACTCTGTGTTGAGTATACCGGGAAATCGGACGAGAAGTACATGAGGATTCCATAGCCGGGATTATACGGGCGGAAACAGAATGGCACGACGGCATTCGTTCCGACTTGAGTACCAACCGCCATCGTGATTTTGCCGTTGTTATACGCGCTGACGAAGCTCGTATTGTGCCCCGCGACCGCGCCGCTGAAGGGAATCACCATGTTTACAACGGCAGCTTGTTGTAAGCCGTTTACCGCTTCGGAAGGCTGGCAGTTTACACCGCCGTATGCCGATATGAACGGGGACGTACACTGAAAGATGATCCCTTCATTCGTGTCATTACCCGCTAAATCTTTGGTGCGCTCGATATTGAAGAAGATCGCGCTGAATATATCCGGCCCTTCACCGATCGCCATACCGATGCGATTCGTATCACCAGAGACGTACCCGAATTGGTGCTCAGAAGAATTAAACTGGCCGTTTACGAGGATGCACAGCGGGCTAAATTGCGACCCATTGATATTCCCCCCACCATCAGTGGATGTGCCGACTTGAATACCGATCGCCGTGGGAAAGTACTCGGCGGCCACTTGACAATAGAAGTTGACGCGGATATATACCGGGTTCGTCGATTGCAGCGAATCAGTGAACTTAAAGACTTGATACTTCACACCGTCCGGGTCGCTCGATGCGAACGTACTGGTCTGCCCAGTGTCCGACGTGCGGGTCAATACGGAATTCAACGCCGTCGCAATCGCGTTTGCCGCCTCGGCGTAAGTCGCGCCGCTTTTATCGGCTTGGGAGAAGTTGAACTGAGATGCTACAGACATTCGGCCGCCTTAGATGAAAGTGTCAAGGTAATCGACAGTGACATCGAAGTTACCGCCGCTGGTACAGCTAACATAAAACGTGCAGCCCGCGCCAGGAGGAATGAAGGGAAAGAACTCGGTGAAGTCGATTTCTTGTGTGTAATCCGTTGGCCGCACGAATCCCATCGCATTCTGCGGTGACCCGCCGCTCGGAGTATAGACAGCCGCAATGCAGCGATTCTCTGGTCGGGGATCGCAGTTAATGACGAGTGTATCGCCGCCTTTCAGCGCGAGCGTACTGAAGGCGATCTGCTGTACGTTTCCACCGACTTCCATACCAATGATCGGACCATTGCCTGCCGCCGCGTCCGTCATTCCCAGCCCAGTAATGGTAATCTGTGGAAAGGCTACGATGTTACCGCCATGTGTCGCGGTAAAGCTGAACGGCGTCGATCCGCTTACGCTACCAGTCTCGCTATGCTGCGTGATCCCGTAGGCGCGCGGATCATCGCAAATGAACTTGGCGTCGAAGGTGGCGTATCGCCATTCTCCGTAATCTTGCTCGGGGTTGCATTGTAGCTCGGACAGGAACGCGAGTCTAAATCGATCCCAGCGCGTGAAGAGGAACGTGTGTCCCTGATTCGCAAGCCCCTGTAACTTGACCCTCTCCGCCTCCAAATCATTTGCAGAGACGATGGTCGCACCGGATGAACCAACAAGACCCGAGCCCACAAGTCCAACGATATTGACCTCTTTCGCGGCGAAGTTGGTGTTCAACGGAATCTGATCGCCGAAATTAAACGGTACCCGCTTCTGATCGAGTCCGATCTTCTGCGAGTCAGTCTTCACTTGACACGTTAACGGGAAGTTGTAGGCACCAAATACCATCTGTCGGAAATTCCAAAGAGACCCCCCCGCGGTGTATGTCGAGGGATCGAGGAGTGTTGGTAATCCGGATGGTAGAATTGCAGGCATACTTTACTTCGTATACGAGTCACGGCCGTACGCATTCGCGCTATTGCGCTGCGTGCGTTGCGTCATTGCGCCAAGCTGAGTCTGGACTTCGGTCGCGATCATCGTACCTACTTTCGAAGCTGTCGCGGCATCGGTGCCGTGGACGTTACCGATCGTCACGGAGACCGTGGGCGCTGTTACCGCCGTACTTGAGCCCTCGCCAGGCTGCACGGAATATCCGCCATTGACAGTGGAGACGCCATTCCCAAACATACTAGCAAGATTCACGTCGGCAGCGTTACCGAGCGTTCCGGCCAGCGAGCCCGCCGCTTGCGTGGCCATGTTGAATTCATTCGTCAGAGATTCGAGGGCCGATACCGCGACCTTCACCCCGTCGCCCAGCGTAAACATACCCTGGTGCTCACTCGTGATCCCAAGGTCCCCACCAGGACTACCACCCGCGAGCTTTAAAAGCTGCTGCTGCATCGCTTGCATTGACGGGGTCAGCGTTTCACTGAAGCTATTCTGCAGCCATGTAGACATCTGTTCCGCGATGCTCGTACCACCTTGCGCGGTGTTATCGGCCGCATCAGCGGTGTACGCCTTACCGCCGACCTGCGGAGAGGCCCCTTGATAATCCGCAAGGAACTGCCCGTACGCTGCGGTATTACCCACTAGATCGGGATTGTCTTTCGCGTTCAGTTTCGGCCCAAACAACTTCATCGCGCCGCCGAAGATAGTCGTCGCGACGCCGAGCGCCGCCATTGCCATACCGACTTGCGGCAGAATTCCACTGAGTGATCCGAAGAGTCCGCCGCGTCCGCCACCACCGCCCGATGCTTGCAGCGCTGCCGTATTTGCCGCGGTTGCGATCGTGTTATCGCTCGTGCCGCTCGTCAGATCGCCAAGGCCGCCGGTATTGATCTGCACGCCGTCCATTGACTGCAGAACAGAGGCATTCAGGTTCTGCTGGTCCTGGGCCAGCATTGTGGTCGCCGATACGTTCTGATTCAGTTGGCTCGTGAGCGCGCTCGATTGCGAGCTATCAGGCCCAGTCGGCGTGGGCGCTCCGCCACTTGCACCGCCGCCTGTGATCTTGTTGAAGAGCCCCGTGAACATGCCGAGCAGTCCGCCGCCATTTGAATTCTGGCCGAGGATGCCCTGCCCCATCATAAGATAGAGCACCATGCGAATACCGAGCAGCGTGCCCGCCATCTCGCCGAGCTTCGTCGCCATCGAATTGAAACCGGCGTTAAGCGTGTTGTTCGTCTCTTCTTGTTTGGCAATCAGCGGCCCCCACTTACCCGCGTTGTACTCGTTCGCGGTGGGGACATCATGTGTGATCTGCAGCAGCGGCACGGCCTGATTGAGATTGTTCAGATTGGTCGTGAGCAGCTTGATCTTCTGAATACCGAGGCCGAACACGTCAAGCAGTTCAACGATCACGTTGTACATGACGATGAAGACGTTAACGATGCCGATCAGGATACCGAGGAAGAAGTCGATAACCGGACGTAGCGCATCGAACACCTCGGCGACTGCCTGCGTGATTTCCTTGAACGCCGCCATGATGTCTTTGAACGACCCGGTCTGCTGGAACAGCGCCTGGAACAGCGTGACGAGCGGATTACCGCCATTGATAATCGCTTGGAACGCTCCGAACAGCGGGCCGACCGCCTGTTGCGCAAGCGCGACAAAGCCCTCACGGACCTTGATAACCGAAGCGTCGGTCTGAAGCTGTTTGTTTAGCAGCTGCTGCTGCGCCGCCGTCAGCGCATTCGTTGCGGTCTGCTGGTTGTTCTCCGCATCTACGAGCGCGATCGCGGCGGCGTTGCGCTTCTCTTCTGTGCTATGCGCCGCAGCCGCCACTTGTTGCTGGGCGGCGATCACGGCGTTCTTGGCCGAGGTCTCCTTCAGCGTGGCGAGCGTTACTTCATCTTCGGCGTCCGCGAGTTCCTTAGCATAGGCAATAGCGCCGGTCGGATCGGGGCCAGTTACTTGAGTATCGCGCGCCGTCTTACCGGCCGTAATCGTGTTCTCTTGAGTCGTGAGATGCGCATTCGCCATTTTCTCGACGTACTCAGCCTGCGCTTTGAGAATCTCAATCTTCTTTTGTTCGGCCGCAAGGGCATCTTCCGCGGTGACCTTACCTCGCTTACCGAGATTGATAATCTTCTCAAGGATAGCAATCTGCGTCGCGTAGGTCTTTGCCTTGTCTTCTTCCTTGTTAAGCTCCTCGGCGCGGATGGACTGCTCTTGTTTCTTAAGCTCGACCATCTTGTTCTGCATGTCGAGAGCTTTGAGGCGCGCTGAATTAGCCTCTGCTTCCATCTCAACGCCAGCACGTTGGTAATCACGCTTCGTCTTCTGGTCAGAGTCACCCGCCGCCAGGCCTTTGAGTTTACGCGAGCCTGCGTCGGCCGCCTTCGCGAGCGCGATCTGCTCAATGCGCTCGCGATTGGTTTGCCGCACCTGCTGCGCTAGGTTCGCTTCGGCTTCCGCGAGTCGTTTCGGCGTATTGATGTCTCCGAGTAATTTGTACTCGGAGGACAGGCGCGCAATTTGATATTCAGTTTGCGCGATTGCATCCTTAAGGGGCTGCAGCGAGTTCTTGATCTTCTCGATGGCCTCTGTCGTTGCTTCGCCGCTGCCGCTTTTGGAGGCAGGTACCGGACCAAGCCCTGCATCTCCGCTGACATCCGGCTTGGCATCCGGCTTTGGCCCCAAGCTGGGGTCCCAGTTCTCGTGGTTCCTGAAGTCCGCTTCGCTAGTATCGTGCTTCGCCTCGGCAATCTTCTTCAGGCCATCGGCCAACTTCTGCGCGAAGGTCGCAGCCGTTTCGGCTGCGTTTCCGATACCGCGCACAGCTTCCGCCACCCCATTTAGGCCGGGGACCTTCGCGATTACATCGGCTAGCGCTTTTACACACTGACCAATGAACGAGAGCAGCGTCGCGAGCCAACCGAGTATGTTGTAAATCACGCGCTGGGCACCGCGGTTCACGTCATCCCAATGTGTGGCGAGAATGGCAAGCGCGCCGCCGATAAGTAATATAAGTGCTTGCCAAAGCAGCATTGGTGGAAATACGACATCCTCGCCCGCTGCGATTGCGGCAAATGTCGCGATAGCGCTTGTACGAAGCGCCGTGAAGGCCGCGATTGTCGCCTCGATTGCGTTGGGGATTGATACGATGAGCCCTATAATGAACTCGGCGACGGCCCCCGCATTAAGCGCGAGCCATACAGTCCCGAGCGCAATCAGCGCGCCTTTGAGTTTGTCGAAGTTCTTAATAACGTCGGCGACCGCTTCAACGACATTGCGAATTACTTTCGCAATGTCGGCCACGACAACTTTGAAATCGGACCAGGCCTTTTTGTTATTTACCGCTGCGCCAGTTAGGTCTGTCACGATTTGGATAAGCGGGCCGAAAGCGTCGAGCAGATCGCTAAGTGCAGGCGCTACATACTGATTAAATGCGGTTCCGATGTCCGTCGCGACTTTGACAATGATCGTACCGAGGTGCTCGAATAGCGCACGTATGCCGCCGATGTCGCGTGAAAATAGCTGGGCGAGTATACCTACCGCGATAATGACAATGTTGAGACCTGGAGCCCAGGCGGTGAATAGCTTCTCGAATGGCTTTAAGAACGTCAGGGTCTCTGAAAGTGCTGCAAAGGCATGCTCGGCTAATAGCACGCCTGCGCCCAGAGCGCCAAATACAATTCCAAGCCGCGAACTATCTGATATGTCACGAAAGCTCGCCATGAAGTGTTGAACTGCGGTGTCAATTGCGAGGAACGCGTTTACAAACGGCGCTGCGAATCGCGCATAGAACGCCTTAGCGGTGTCTTCTAACTCATCGGTTTTCGAATGCAGGGCATCGAAGCGATCGAGCATTTCCTGTGGGAGAATGACGCCTGCCGCTTCGGCCTGCGCTGCCATTTCCTTCAACGCTTTGCCGCCCTGATCTAGCGCGGGCAGCAATGAATAACCAGCACGTCCGAACAGCGCTACTGCGGCAGCGGACTTCTGCGAGGCTTCCTTCAGGTTGGAAATCTTATCGGACACCAACGCCAGATTCGTCGTGATGTCCTGCGTCCGCATCTGCTTGGGGTCGAGCCCCATGCGTTCCAAGATCGATCGCCCATTATGCTGGTCCGCTGCCGATGAAATGGCGCGTTGGAATCGGGCGAACAGCGCACCGGCGGAATCGGAGCTTACACCGACCGATGCGAAGGCGTATTGCAGCTTCTGCAGGTTAGCTTCGCTGTCGCCGGTTTCGATCTTGAGTGACGAGAGCCGATTAGCGTACACAGCGGTTTCGTCTACTGCATTCTTGACTTTGTCAACGAAGTCCAACATCGCCGCGGAGACAGCAGCGGCGATGCCGCCGCCGAATGCCTCGCCGAATTCATCGGCGGCAGTGTCACCGGCGGCTTCCGCGACGTTACCGGCGTGATCCTTCATATCGTCGCCGATGTTATCCCACGCCGCATTTACCTGATCGCGCATCTGGTCCAAAGCAGACTGAAGCGAGTTAGCAACTTGATTGAAGCCTTCGACGGCAGAATCAACTTTGCTAACTAGCTCAGCTACTATGGAGATTTCAGCGTCGGCCACTTTGGTTGTTTAGATTCCCTCTCTTGTACGGAAGTCCGCAGACTTGCGAATTTCACCAGTCTTCAATCGCATCATCTCCGCGAGGTACACCGCACGAATCTCTTCTGGCAGGTTCTCGACGGTCGATTCGATTGCAACACCTTCGAACGCGCCCAGCACGTCAGTCAGTGTTTGCGCACCGGCGTTTAGATCGGCGTCATCTTCATGCCCGACATATCCGATGATAATCTCGCGAACGCCCGCCTCGGCGCGTTGCTGTGTCTGCATTTGTTCGCAGTAAAGGAGCAGTTGTGCGAATGTAATGTCATCCCAGACGTATGTGTCGGTCCATCCGAAATGCTTGCAGACAAAGCCGACGACATCGATTATACCGCCGTCTGCTCGGCCGTATTGCTGTCGCGCGTCGGGCCTTCTTGCGATGTCCGGCCGACCGGACTTGGCTCTTTTGGGGAGAACAGTTTCTCCAAGCCGTTCTGACGGAGGAAGATCGGGAGGATGAGTTGCAGGTCGAGCAGCACGTCGAGCTTGTCATTAATCCAATCGAGCGAAATGTCGTTGCCGCGCGAGAGGATCACATGAATGAGTTCCGGCACTTTATCGATGTTCGGACCGAGCGCTCCGAGGATCGCACCGAGACTGACATCCTGGCCAGGCCTCAGGTTCTCGACAAGCGGGACGAGGAGTTGCGAGATTAGCTGATATGCGTTCAATAATTGGCGCGGTGACAGCGGTCGAATGGTAACTTCGCGGGCTTCTGGCCCGCTTCCGATCGTTACCAGTTCGGATCGAGCTTTGATGACGTTAATCGCTTCTGGCGGGGTGAACATCTTCCAGACCCGTTCCTCATTCTTCTGTGCGGAGGGGTTGGACGGTCCGGCACCGGGATACGGTCGATCGGGAGACTGGTCGGCCGGTAGGACTGCCGGGGAGGCGGTAGTGTTCAAATGGAAAATCCTTCTTCGAAAGAGGGCGCGCTAACAGGTGTTGCGCTGTTTAAACTATACTGGGGGTACGAAGTCGCGGCATAGTGCGGCGACCGTAAAGGAATGATGTATGCCCACCACACTCCGAACCGTCGATACGTCCGGCTCCGGTTCGCGGAAGGAAGTCGAACCTTGTGATCCTCCACGCAAGCGCGGTCCTAACTGCAAATGCGATGAGAATGGTAAAATCGAAGAGCGTAAAAGTAACGCGCTCCTTTCGAAAGAGGCCTAAACAATGAGTTCCCCCATCGGTTCGCTCGCAGATGCGTTAGTCGCATATGTCGACGCGAACAAGACCGCCATCCTCGCCCTAGCGGCGGGTGAAAATCTCAGCATCTCTAGCCTAGTCGAGTCAACGGTGCTCGCGCTGGTCCAGAAGGACTTCCCGGCCCTGTATCCGTTCCTTCAGGGATCGATCAAGGGCGCAGGCCCGCAGATCATCACGTTCCTCGGTGGCGAGGAAGCGGCGCTGTTCGCCGTCGTGGATGCTGCGCTCCATACCGAGGCCACGAAGCTCGGAGGCTAATTCCGGGGGCGGGTTCGACTCCCGCCTGGTCTGCCAAGATGAAGAAGACCCCGGGTTGTCCCCCGGGGTCTTCTTGCTAAATGAATGCTTAGCCTTCGCCGAGGGCGGAGTCAGGAATCTGCGCGTTCGTGTTCGGGAGCGCGTTGAACCGGGACAGGTCCTGCGTATCGTTGTTCGAGTCGCGGACGCGGAGCGTAACCTGGGCAGTCGAGGTCGCCGCGGCGGAGTCCGTTACGATACAGGCGTAGGTTTGTAGCCCTGTGGGCTCACCACGGCCCGCGTACGATGCCTGAGTCTGGCCTGCCACGAGATTACCCGATCCGGGCGTGATCGATGTCCCAGCGGCACGATACCACTGATACGTGTAAGGGGCCGTACCGGCCGCCGTTACGATGGTGTCGATGCCTACGGTACCCGCCTTTGCGGTGTCGTGGACAATGGAAATACCGAGAGTTAATGCCATTAGATGAGGTCCTCTGCCGGAGCCGGGTCAGGAGTGATGAAGGTGACGGTGCCCACGTTGGGGGTAGGGGTCGGCGGTGCCGCGGCGGTGGACTGCAGCACGAGACTGCCGTCCGTAGGCTGGTCGGCCGCATACGTGAGCCGATCCACTATCGGTGTCACCCCATTCACATAAGCACCCGCGCCCGCTAGGACATGGACGCCGTAATCGCGCGTGAAGGCGGGGAAGTCGATCGCCGCTTCGCCGAGCCCATCGGATTTCGCGGTGCGCACGGCACCCGAACCGTTCGACAGGTTCTGAAACCGGACTTCGACATATGTGAATGGGGTGACGCCGGTAACGGAGCAGGCCATTCCAGCGGCTGTCGGGGTCGCTTTAAATTCTAGCATCATGGTCCTTACTGGCAGATTGTTTCCAGTATAGCATTCGCGAAGGTGCAGGTACAAGTCGTCGCGCTCGACTTGTAAGTAATGGAAATGATGTTGGCCTGATTCGTCACCAGGGTCGCGGTAGTTGTTAAAACCAAATTGAAGACTTGGGCGACGACGATACCGGTGATGCCGGTTGTCGCAGAAGTACCATTCAGAATACGCAGTGCGCCAGTAATTGAGCCCGTCGCCCCAATCGCTTCGACCGTGAACGTAAGAAGCAGTTCGAACGGAATCGTTGTGCCGGTGGCGGCGGATGTTATCGCTGCCGTGCCAATGGATGCGTCTGCCGTAGTCCCGGCCGTACCGGCTCGAACGGTAATCGTTGACGTGCCCGCCGCGGACGCGGTACATGTACCGAGGAGCGTCGCCCGCAAAGTTGTGCCGACTAACAACCCTGGGCCAACTGGCGCGGAGCAGAGGACGGTTTCTGTCGTATTGATCGCGGTACGCATCGGCGGCGCGGTCGTCGCGCCTCGGCCGGTGATCGCCATGCCGGAATTAAGGGAGTAGTTCTTGACGGTGGCCGATGTGCTGCTATCCGTGACGGCGGCCGTCGTATTGCCGCGTACATTGTTGCCCGTCAGGGCCAGTACGTTAAAGGCGCCCGCATTAAACAGCACCCCGGTACCATTCGCCCCGATACCGCCCGTGGGGCCAATCGTGTTCCCGATCAATTCGACCGTCGTTACGGTGCCGGTCGACGGCGTGGCGTTTACCCCGGCCGTGACGTTCCCGGCAATGCGCGATAGCGAAACCTTGATGTCCTGGCATCCATTGACAAGGACACCATTCACAGCGTTCGAGTATATGTCGCAATCGACAAGGTCGATTGCAGTCGGCAGGGTCGCGGCCGTTGACGCGCATTCGAAACCGCTCGACGTGGTCGAAGATGACAACCAGCAATTTACGAACTTGACACGCTGCACATTGCCGGTGCCCTGAATCTTCACGCACGAACCGCCGGTGGCGGTGTCGAAGTACGTGTTAAGCGCGTAGACACCGAAGACCCCATTCGGGGAAGTCGGATTAAGACGCATATTATTGACGGCGCGAATCCAGTCGCAATCTGAAATGAGCAGCGACCCGCACTGATTTACTTCGCAATGAGACACGGCGGCCGGTGCGCCATCACATACGATGGCGTGCAGGATCGAATTCACGTTCGGCCCGTTGAACTGCATGTCGAAGTTGACCGTGCTAGAGAATGACGAATTGATGGTCGCGCAGAGTGTGCCGTTATGCAGGATGCCGTTATAGCACGCGGCAAAAGAGCAGAACCGTGTATTGATGTACACGTTCGAGCCGCCGTTGATTGCGTAGCCGCCCGTCTTGAACTGGACTGCCCCGCTTGCCGTCGTGGTCGCCGCGACAGCCGTCGTACAACCCGCAAGATTCGTAGCGGTCGAACTCGTAAAGTTTACAAGTGTCCATACGTTCTGGCAGTTGACGTAACACGATCCCGCACCACCCGCGCCGGGAATGAAGGCGTTCGAGGTGATTGGTAATGACACGCCGCCGGTCGTCGGGATCGCAACCGCCGCACCTGTCAGCGTTGTCGCATTACCGTTGAACGAAATATTTTCGAAGGTCTGCTGCCAGTCGCCGCACGTAATGAAGTCGGCAGACTGCGACGTGCTAAGGAATATAGTCTTGAATTCGCCAGCGCCGACATGATGGAAGTGTTTACCGGACGGGATGGACGGATTCGTAGCGCTGGACAGCACCATCGTACCAGGCGGCCAAAGTAAGACGCTCCCGGAGGGCGCGGCGGCATACAGTGCGTTCAGATTCGCAGAGTCGTCCGTCGCCCCATCGACGTTCAGATTTTGATACGAGTTCGCCGTAACGAGTATGATCGTCGCGTTCTCAAACTTAGAGAGGAACAGCTTATCGACCGCGGCCAGCGCACCCTGTAGTGTGGTCGTCGCCGGGTTCAGCATCGCAGTCAACTGTGCGGTAGTCAGGTCGAGCACCGGACCAGTCGCGCCCGTGTTGTTGCCTTTGACCGTGTTGGCGACCATCTGTGCAAGTTGCGTATTCGTCACACTGGCCGATGTTAGGTTCCCGCCCGGAATGGCGGTGATGTTACCGCCAGTTACCGTCGGCGCGGCCGCGAGATTAACGACGGGAGCACTGGACGAGCCGCTAATGGTAATGTTCGGCCCAGTCCCGCTTACCGAGGTCACGGGGGGCGTTACAAGCGAGGCGTCCGGGATGGTCCCCGCGGTGATATTCGCGCCCGAGATTGCCGGAGAGCCATTTATCCCGACGATCGGGTTCGTTGCGGTCCCAGTAATGAGGACATTACCATTCGCGGCCGTGACCGATTGAACGAATGAGCCCGACGCAAATTGATGCGTCGCGCCGGTTGAATCGATGTAATACGGAAGCCCCGTCGTCGAGTCCATGTAGATCGAAATCTTCAAGGACGACGGCGCGGTCGGTGTAGCTTGCGAGGTAAGCGTCAGTACGGAGGCCATTATAGGATCATTAGCTCGCCTTCAAGCGTCAGCGCGCCTTCGGCAGTCACTGGCCCCGAGCAGACGACACAGGTACCCGCCGGTACATCGTACGTCGTACCTGCGGGTATGTCGGTCGTGAAGTATGCGCTGCTAGCCGGTAAGATCGATGGATCGATCGTATCGGGAGAGGTAATCTGCTGCAGCACACCGCCGATAACGGTGATCGGCTTGCGCGAGGCCAAGCGC
>Ga0302326_10003733_pt1 | contig 35744 bp, 34 predicted proteins | sample Palsa_T0_3_FD_202264 | JGI IMG/M metagenome (GOLD analysis project Ga0302326, IMG submission 202264) | Peat permafrost microbial communities from Stordalen Mire near Abisko, Sweden - Palsa_T0_3 | ecosystem: Environmental > Terrestrial > Soil > Palsa > Peat permafrost | place: Sweden: Abisko... | reverse complement strand
GGTCTTGCCGATCACCAGCACGCCATGGTTGCCGAGCATGAGCACCGATTTCTCGCCGAGCACGCGCGCCATGCGCTCGCCCTCGGCCTGATCGAAGGCCAGGCCGTTGTAATTCTCGTCGTAGGCGATGTCCTCGTAGAAACCCAGCGCGCTCTGCACCACCATCTCCAGGCGCGGATTCTTGAGCGTCCCCAACGCCGTCGCATAGGGCATGTGGGTGTGCAGCACACAGCGCGCGCGTTTGGCAATGCGATGCACGGGCAGGTGAATGTACAGCGCGGTTGGCTCGATCGGACCCTCGCCGCTCAACACCTGGCCGTTGAAATCCACCACCAGAAAATCGCGGGCGCGCACCTCCGACCAGTGCAGGCCGAAGGGCGCGAGCAAAAAGCGGTCCGAGTAGCCCGGCACCAGCATGGTGAGGTGATTGTCGATGCCTTCGTTAAAGCCGAAGCGCACCGCCAAGCGGTAACAGGCCGCAAGGTCGATCCGCGCCTGCCGTTCCAGTAAAGCGGCAGCTTGCGCGCCCTGTTTCCCGGGCTTGAGACTGGCGTTCATCGGGACGAGTATAAGGCGGGAAACCGCATGGTGAACACTGGCGGCGACCAAGTATGCTTCCAGCATGAGTGTCAGCAAGGAGTACCTCGAGTACGTGCTGGAGCAACTGGCCGGCGTCGGCCGGCTCACCTCCCGGCCCATGTTCGGCGGCGTGGGGCTGTACTGCGACGATCTGTTCTTTGCCCTGCTCAGCGGCGATGCCCTTTACTTCAAGGTGGACGCCTCCAACCGCGCCGACTACGAGGCGCGCGGCGCGCGCCAGTTCATGCCCTTCCCCGACCGGCCGGCAGGCGACAAGCCCCATTCGGGCATGGGCTACTTCGAGCTGCCGGCGGACGCGCTGGAGGATGCGGATGAATGCGTGGCCTGGGCGCGGCGCTCGGTGGCCGTCGCGCTCGCAGCCGCCAGGAGGCCGTCGGCTGCGGCGCGGCGCAGGAATTGAGCGTATTCTCTCGCGGCCCGGCGCGCCGCGCGGGGTGCTTAAGATCAGAGGTTTGCATTGAAGAGGATCATCGTCAGCCGGCTGCCGACCCGTTCCGGCAACTTCGACATTTACGGCTACCAGGCGCAGGCCAGCGGCGTCGAGCATGTGGCGCTCGTCAGCGGTTCCCTCCCGGTCCCTGAGCCCGTGCTGGTGCGCATCCAATCCGAATGCCTGACCGGCGAGGTGTTCGGGTCGCTGCGCTGCGACTGCCGGGCGCAGCTCGACCTTGCCTTGGGTGCAATCAGCAGCGCCGGCGGCATCATCGTGTACCTGCGCGGCCATGAGGGTCGCGGCATTGGGCTCCTGAACAAGCTGCGCGCCTATGCCCTGCAGGATCGCGGGCGCAATACCGTGCATGCGAACCGCGAGCTGGGCCTGCCCGTCGATGCGCGCAATTATTCCGCTGCCGCCGACATTCTGAAGGATCTCGGCGTGCGCAACTTACGACTGCTGACCAACAACCCCGACAAGTTGCGCGCCATGGAGCATGCGGGACTCAACGTCGTCGAGCGCGTGCCCATCGTGTCGGAGTCCACGCCCGAGAACGAGGACTACCTGCGCACCAAGGAAGAGGAACTCGGTCACTTGTTCGGCGATTCTTCCTCGCCCGAACGCGGCGGATAAGGCGACTTGCCACCCTCGGCGATGAAGCGCTCGATGCGCCGGTCGAGCACCGGCAGCGGCACCGACCCCAAGGACAGCACCACGTCGTGGAAGGCGCGCAGATCGAACTTCGCGCCCAGCGCCTGTTGCGCCTTGGCGCGCGCGGCCTCGATGTCCATCATGCCCAGATAATACGACAGCGCCTGTCCCGGCCACGCGATGTAGCGGTCCACCTCGGTCTCCACCTCGTGCTCGCTGAGCGCGGTATTCGACAACAGGTAATCCTGCGCCTGGCGGCGGGTCCAGCCCAGATGATGAATGCCGGTGTCCACCACCAGCCGGCAGGCACGCCACATCTGATAGCTCAAGTAGCCGAACAGATCGTAGGGATCGTGGTACAGGCCCATCTCGTTGCCCAGATATTCAGAATACAGAGCCCAGCCCTCGCCATACGCCGAGATATAACTGTAGCGGCGAAAATCGGGCATCCCCTCGTGCTCGGCGGCCAGTGACATCTGCAGCGAATGCCCCGGCGATGATTCGTGCAGGGTCAGCGCCGTCAGCGCGTACAGCGGCCGGGACGGCAGGTCGAAGGTGTTGACCAGGTAGGTATCCGGGCCGCCGCGCCCGGCGGTGTAGAACGGCGCCAGATCCGGCGGCACCGGCTCGATGCCGAAGCGGTTGCGCGGCAACAGTCCAATGTAGCGCCCCACCTTGCCGTCGACCTGCTTGGCAATCCAGGCTGCGCGTTCTAGCAGCTCTTCGCCCGTCTTCGGATAAAACTTGGGGTCCGTGCGCAGGTAATGCAGAAACTCCGCGAAGCTGCCGGTGAAGCCGCTGTCAGCCATGGCGCGCAGCATCTGCTCGTGGATCTTGGCCACCTCGGCCAGCCCTAGGGCATGAATGCTGTCCGGGTCCTGATCGAGGGTGGTGAACTTCAGGATGCGGGCTCGATAGTAGGCCTTGCCGTCGGGCATGGCCTCGGCGGCCAGGGTATTGCGCGCTCCGGGAATGTACACATCGCGAATGAAGATCAGCAGCTTGTTGTAAGCCGGAATCACGCTCTGGCGGATGATCTTCAAGCACTCGGCGCGCATCTCGGCTTGCTCGTCCGCTGGAATGACGGCCGGCATGTCCTTGAACGGGGTGTAGAACAGATTCTTCTCATCGTCCGCCTTGAGCACCTCGGCGATGGAATCATCGCGTCCTACCAGAGTGGCGCGCGGCACGCTGAATCCGCGCTTCAACCCTAAGCGCATGTTGGCGATCTGCTCATCGAAGTAGCGCGGGATGTCCTTGAGCTGCGCAAGATAATGGCGGTAATTCTGCTCCGTCATGATCGGATGGCGCGCGGTGAAGCCCAGATTGCTCCAGAAGGCCGAATCGCTGTTGAAGGGCATCTGCCATTCGAGCTGCCGCTGATCGGCGAGCAACGAGTCGATCTGCTCCGCGTACACCTCGTAGTTGACCTGATCCTCGGCATCGAGCGCTTTCTCGTCGATAGCGGATAGCTCCGTGCGCACCTCGGCCCAATATTTCTCGCGCCCGGTCTGGGTGGCCTTATCGACCTTCGGCAGATGATCCATGGTCTCCTGGCGCCGATCCTCGTCGTCCGCGAACTGCGCCTTGCGCCAGATCCACTCGCGTGCGTACAGCGCATGAAAACGCCCGGCCGCATTGTCCGCGGCAACACTGCTGGGTGCAGCGGCGGCGGGTGGAGTTGCCGCGGGTTCGTTTGCTGCGGCGCCGGTAAATACAGCAGCACAAGTGCAGGCGACGGCGCAGGTTATCGTGGCGGCGGCCTTGTTCATCGAGCATTCCCCGATCGATTCTTGTGTCGGCCACAGTACCGACTTAGGCTGCCGCTGGCTTCGACATCACGTTGAATGACTGATTTGACAAAACCCTATTCGGCAGCATGGCAATTGTAGCCAGCAAGCGTCGGTTATGAGAAAGTAATTGTAAGAGAGCAGTAAAGATAGGGACTTCGATGTTAACTGCCGCATTCGCTCGGATCACCACAATTCTCTTGATAGCCCTGTGCGCCGCTAGCTGCGGCGGCGGTGGTGGCGGGAATGCGAGCAGCACTGGCGCTGGCACCTCGAGCCCACCAACCGGGGCGACCATCGGGTCTCATGCGACCGTCCCGACGGCTCAGCCGAGCGGGACGGCGGCCAGCTTGTGGCTCGGCAATGTCAACAACCTCGGGGTGACTGCAACGGTATCAGGATCCGCGCCGACAGCTAACTATAGCGCGTGGGTCAATACCAATGCCACCGTGGCCACGACGTACTACATCGATGGCTCGTACACGACCCATGGCATTGCCTCGATCCAAGGTTTTCCTGGCGACGGCGTCGTCGACTTTGTGGTGCAGTTCAAATTACCCGCCGCGCTCGGTTTAGGTACTTATACCGATACCATCACCATGGAGGGGTGCTACGACAGTGCCTGCACTCAGCCGATTCAAGACAGTCCGCTAACCATCACCGTCACCTACATTGTGCAAGCGGATGCGGTTACTCTGACCAGCATCAGCCCAGGCGCCGTTGTGGCGGGCAGCGCGGGTATCACGCTGACGCTTACGGGAAGCAGCTTCTCAAGCAACTCGATCGTTGTCTTCAATCAATCCCCGCAGCCAACGACATTCGTGTCACCGACCCAATTAACGGCCGCCATCGACGCCTCCCTGCTGATAACACCTGGACAAGGCAGCATCACTGTTGAGAGTTCAAGCCAGACGGGTGCACAGGTGTCGGCGGCCCTACCGTTCCTGATTTTGCCGCCGGGGCCGGATCCGACGGTGGCGAGTCTTTCGCCGAGCTCGGCAATCGTCGGATCGGGCGGCTTCACGTTGACGGTCAATGGCGCAAACTTCACGAACGGTTCTGTGGTGCTCTGGGGAGGCATGCCGCTCACGACCTACATCATGTCGCCGAATCAACTAACGGCGCCGATCAGTGCATCTCAAATAGCGAGTGTGGGTAGCAGGGCCGTGTCGGTGCAAGCGTACCCGAATCCCACGGCGCCGATCTCGAATGCGATAAATTTTACGGTTGCGCCGGTGCCGCCGCTGACGCTGAAGTCCGTATTTCCGAGCATCATCACCGCGGGCGGCAGCGATATCACGCTGACTGCGGTCGGACTCTCCTTTGCGCCCAACGCGGTGATCCAATGGAATGGCGCTCCCCTGACGACGAGCCCAGTGTCGAGTACCGAGCTGCGCGCGACCGTACCCACAACGGATATTGCCACTACCGGATCGGCGTCGATTACCGTCAAAAACCCCGGCGCCAGCACTGTCACCTCAGCGGCACTGCCTGTCAGCATCCAGAATCCCGCGCCGGATGCGGTGGCCCTGCAAATCACGCCCGACCATGCGGGGGTGATCAGCTTTCAGTCGATGAGCTTCCCAACCTCAAGCACTTGGAGCGTCAATCTCGGTGGACAGTTTTCCTACGCCCTGATCGCGGATGGCAAGGTGTTCGTGACGGTCAATGTGGTAGCTAGTGGCAATGCCCATAGTGAACTGATTGCGCTTGATCATGCGACCGGCACTGCCGTCTGGGGTCCGATCCAACTTCCGCTAGGCTTTGGGATGCCCGCTTACGATGGAGGCAAAGTTTTCGTGATGAGCTCCTGGGGTAATGATCCCGGAACGCTGCAGTCTTACGACGCCGAGACGGGAGCGATAGACTGGACCACAACCTTCGTCCAAGGCATTGCATTTGAGACCGCACCGACCGCAGCCAATGGATTCGTGTACGTGGTCGGAGGAAGCGGCGCCCCGGTTCTGTTCGCGATCGACGAGGCCAGCGGCTCGACCGTTTGGCGACAATATGGCAATTCCGGAACGGGTAGCACGCCTGCGGTCACGTCGCAGGGCGTCTACATTGCTTCGATTTGCACGACCGACGGATTCAATCCGAAGACGGGCGTGAGCTTGTTTGCAGACAACGCCCCATGCAGCGGCGGCGGTGGCGCAACCGCAGTAGTTGCCAACAATGTGCTCTATTCGTTGTACGGAGGCCTCGCGGGCGGTAGTGACTATTTCAATGCAACGACCGGCGCATTGCTGGGCACGTTCACCGCAGACGTTGTGCCGGCGGTCAGCTCGACGACGGGGTTCTTTCTTCAGTCGGGCACCTTGAACGCCAAGGCATTGAGCGACTATGCGACCGTGTGGAGTTTCAGCGGCGACGGCGGTCTAATCACTTCGCCCATTGTTGTGGGCGACGCAGTCATCGTCGGGTCCTCGAGCGGACAGATCTATGCGCTCGACGCCGCAACCGGAATGCAGCTCTGGACGGCGAATGCAGGGAGTGCCATCAGTTCGAGTGGCGACACCATTTCAGGACTAACGGCCGGAGACGGATTGCTCGTGGTACCGGCTGGCGACACGTTAACCGCCTTCACGCTGTCAACGAACCCGTGATGCACAAGCCTGCATTCGTGAGTGCTTAGCGGCCGGCAGGTGCCGCTGGTTGCGCCTCGCCGCCGCAGTAGGCAACGACCTCGCCCGCGTAATTGGCGTAATTCCCGCCTCGATGGGGTTTGCCGGCGTAGCTGTATCCCTGAAATTCGGACTTTGCCAGCGATGCCTTTTGCTCGTCACTGAGAGCGGCATACGAGCTCGCGGTGCCGGCACAGAAGTGCTCGCGTACCGCCAGAACAGTCGCGGCGATAAGTCTCATGCGCATTGCGCGTCTCGACGCATCAACAGGTCACGTTGAGGGTCGTCACCCACCACGAAGATATGCTCCCCCACAACTTCAAATCCCCATTTTCGATAGAAGGCCAAGGCTCTTGCATTTCGTTCCCACACTCCAAGCCATAGCACCGCATATCCGGCGGCATCAGTCCGCGCAAGAACGTGCGCCATGAGTTGATGAGCCAACCCAGCCCCATGGTGCAAAGCGTCGACGTAGAACCTCTGGATCTCTACCGCTCGTTCGCCCGCGATCAGCGGCTCTGCCGCGTCGAACCGCAGCTGTACGTAAGCGACCAATCTGCGATCGAGTTCGGCGACCCAGGTCTCGCAACTCGAGTCTTGAATTTCGGCGAGTTGCAAAGCTTGCCCATAGCTCGCTGCGCAATGCTGCTGCATGTTCGCCGCGGTATTCGAATCTGCAATGGCTGACTCACGCACGCTCGATGCGCGCCGCATAACATCCGCGCACCGCGTAGTGCGCCTGCAAGTACGCTGCCCCAGGTTGATCGAGAAGCTTCCGAATGCCGGCTGCCACTTGCGGTCCCTCGCACAACTCGGCCGCCACCATCCAATGATCGGCGTCGAATGCGCGCAGCGAAATCATTCGCCGCGCCAACACTTCCGGAATCTCGTTGCAGGCGTCGTAGCGCTGCTGGGCGCCCTCGCGCACGAACACCGCATGACTCGCGCGATAAGGGGTGTCGGCGGACTGGTGCAGGTAGTTCACCAGAATCAGCGGCTCCCCCGGCTCCGCGTCGCGCATCTCGATGCGATCGGGGAATCCCGGCTTCGCGTCCGCGACATAGCGCCGGGACCCACGCCGGGCGAGTTCTTCATCGCTGAGGCCGTACAGAGGCCGAAACGGTTCGGGCGATAGTCCTAAAATGCGAAAATTCATCCTATTCTCCTCAGACGTCATGGCAGGGAACAGCCTAGGAGTTCGAACCGGGAGCGACACTCCGTTTCTTGCTCATTCATCCCTTTCTTTTCCGTATAGGTGCGCAAGAATCGGAGCGCCACGGGCTGGCGCCGCGCCTAGCATTGGCGCCATCATTCGATACCAGGACAACCCCGTGACCCACTCCAGCACTTTGAGCACTCGCAGCACACCCAGCGCCTTACCTGGCGAGGTCGCCATGCGCCGCGCCGTCGCCGAGCGAGATCCGGCGGCGGACGGCGCATTCGTTTATGCGGTGCGCACCACCGGCGTGTACTGCCGACCGTCGTGCCGGTCGCGCCCGGCCAAAGCGCAGAACCTGCGCTTCTTCGCGAGCCCCGCCGCGGCGGAACAGGCGGGATTCAGGCCCTGCAAGCGCTGCAACCCGCACAAGGCCCTCGACCGAGCGGGCGAAGCAATGCAGAGTCTCGCCCGCTACATCGATCAGCACGCCAGCGACGCACTGCCGCTCGCGCATCTGGCGAAGCAGGCGCATCTCTCGCCCGCGCACCTGCAGCGCAAGTTCAAGGCCGCGCTAGGCGTGTCGCCCAAGGCCTACCAGGACGCAGCCCGGCTCAAGCGCCTCAAGCAAAGACTTAAAGCAGGCCAGCGAGTGCTCGACTCCATTACGGATGCCGGCTTCCAGTCCACCAGCCGCGTCTACGGCGAAGCCGCTCGCAGCCTCGGCATGACCCCGGCGAGCTACCGGGCCGGCGGCGCCGGCGAGAACATTGCCTACGCCTGCCGCGCCACCGCGTTCGGGCCCCTGATGATGGCCGCCACCGACCGCGGCGTGTGCTTCGCGCAATTCGGCGCAAGCGAGGTGGTCCTGGCGGCGCAATTGCGGGCGGAGTTTCCGCGCGCGACGCTGACCCCCTCGCGCATGGCGGATTCGAAGCAGCTCGACGCGTGGATTCGTGCATTCGAGGCGCACATCGCCGGCACCGCGCCTCGCCCTGACCTGCCGCTCGACCTGCGCGGCACGGCGTTCCAGATCCGGGTGTGGAGATTCCTCCTGAAGATTCCCTGCGGCGACCTGGTGAGCTACACCGAGCTCGCCGCCGGCATCGGTGCGCCGAAAGCGGTGCGCGCCGCCGCGTCCGCCTGCGCAGCGAATCGCATCGCCGTGCTGGTGCCCTGCCACCGCGTGTTGCGCGGGGACGGCAGCCTCGGCGGTTATCGCTGGGGGCTGGACCGCAAGCGGGTGCTGATCGATCGCGAGCGCGCGCTCAGCGCGGAGCCGAGCGCCTGAAGGCCTCCTCGACCTGGTAGCTCAGGGTAGCTATCTGGCCGGCAGGAATGTTCAACTTGAAAATAGGCCGGCCGTTCTTGAGCGCCATTTCATGATCGGCGCGAACCACTCGCGCGCCTTGGTTCAAGGAAAGCCGCAATTCGAATTGAATCGCGGCCGCGCGCGCATTGCTGACCTCGACGCGCATCTGCGCATGCGTGGAATCGACGCTGTCCTTTTCCTTCAGCGCTTTGACCTGCACGTCCGCGCTCTCCCCTAGGTCAATCTCCACCTCCTCGTCGACGGCGAGATCGCGCATGGCGGACTCATGCAGCAACAGGCTGACCCCGCCACGGTCGGTAAACACTATGACGCTGCCCGAGGGCAGCGGCAGGCCCAGATGGTGCGCGGCATCGTTTTGGGTGCGCAGCACTCTCATGGCGGGGAAAAATCGGTCCCCCTCGTTGCCCGTAATGTCGGCTGCATACACGCTGTGCACCGGAATCGCCTGCCGATCCATCAGTCGCACCTGCTTCGATTGAAGGGCGGCAACGGTGGTGCGGTCGGGCACCCGGTACAGCTTCAAGTCCCCAAGCTCCTCCTGCACCACCTGCTGCGCGACCTCTTGCATCGGCGCAGCCGCAGCCAACGCCATCATTTGCCGGCGCGCGGTCACGACCACGTCCATCAGCCCGCCTTCCAGCGGCGAAGCGCCCGCGAGGTAAACTGGCTCCGGCGTATCGCTGGTCGAACCCCGCGGCCAGCACTGCGCCAGGATGGGGCCGCCGATGTCGATCGGCTCCGCCGCGCCACTTTCCCGGTTGACGCGCCCGGCCACCACTTGGGCGCGCGCGCTGGGGAATCCGACTCCGTTGCCGTTCGCCAGCGTGACCCAGGCGCCCAACTCCAACGCCTTGCCGTCGCTCGACAGGGTCGCGACGTAATCCGCCGCCCAATCGAAGCCGCGCGCCAGGTATGACAGGGTCACGGTCGCCGTCGTCGCCTGCGCGGCGCGCACCATCACCGACAGGGTGGGCAGCGCCGATAATTCCGTCGAGGTGAACTCGAAGCTCTCCGCAAGGCCCGAGCAGCGCAAGCCTTCCACCCCCTGTGCCGTCTTGAACGCCACTCCACCCTCTGCGTCGGACAGAATAGTGCCGGACAGGCGTACGGCCTTTCCGGTCTTGGCGTTGGTGCGCACGAGTACCACCGGCTTGCCCACTGCGGCGGCAATCAGCGCCGAGGGGCTGAGCAACTGTCCCTCGCGATTCTTCTCGAGGATTCCGGGAAGACCGGCAATGATGGCACTAGCCGGCTCGATGCCATCGGCCACGCCCTCGAAGCGCAGGCGGCTCTCCCCCACCGGCAGGCGCACCGTGCGGGTCTCGCTCACCAGCGCAAATCCACCGAGCTGCCCCAGGTCGATGGATCCCGAATTGCGGTGCGGAGCGCGATACACGGTCACCGATACATCGCTGGGGGACCCCGCCACGATACTGGGCCGCCCTGCCGCGGCATCGTCAGCCGCGACATCGTCTGCCGCGGCAGCCAAGGACCTAAGTGCCGCCAGGACCATCCACAGCCAGTGCCGACCGCGCATCGCGGATCTAGTTGCGCGTGACGAAGGTGGCCGTCAGGGAGGCCTTGCCGTTTGCCGGCACGGTCACCGGCCACTCCACCGTTTCCGCACTGCGACGCACGCTCTTCTGGCTCTCGGCGCTGACTCGCGAATCGCCCCATAGGCCGCTCTGCAATACCTTGACCACCACCAGCTTAGGCGACGCATTGGTGAGGTCGTAGCGCATGTCCGTCTGCCACTCGAACTCGCCGCGACGCGTGCGCTTGTCCACCACGGCATGCACCTTGACGTCGAAGGCATCGCCGGTGGCCAGCGCCAGGGTCGAGCCCATCGGGGTGTGATCGATGCGGCTCTCGCCGATGAATTGCGGATCCCCGCGCTTGTCGCGCAGATAGAAGCGCAGCACGCCGGCCGGCAACTGATCGCCCAAGCCCGCATGCGCGCTGGTCGAAAAGCTGTACACCGTCTTCGCGCTCTGCGGCGCATCCGCCGTGCCCAGCCAGCCGTTATAAAATTCATAGCCATGCTCGGCCGGCACGCCGTGCACATCCAGAAAACTCACCTGCTTGGTCTGCAAGTTCGCGATGCTGGTGCGCTCCGCGATGGGGTATAGATAGAAGTCGCCCAGCTGCTCGCGGCTACCGCTTTCGGTACCCGCCTCCTGCAAGGTCGGGCGTTGCGGGCGCGGCATCGGCCGGCGCACCCCTCCGGGAACTGCACCAAACCCCATCCCGCCGCCGGCCTGAGTCGGGGATCCAGCCACCAGCAGCGTTTGCGCATTGTCGTAACTGGTGCCGCTCGAGTTGGTCAGCGTGACCCAGCCCTGCACGTCGATCTTAGCGTCGGCCTCGTTGAACAGCGCCACGTAATCCGCGCGCCAGCCGAGACCCGGCGTGAGATAGCTCAAAGTCGCGGGCCGCGCTCCGGCGCGGCTGCTGTCCACCGTGACGGACAGCGTGGGCCGCGCGCGCAGATTGTCCGGCACCTTGTCGAAGATCACGCGCACCGGCAACCCATCATCGCGCAGCACCTCGATGCGCTGGCCGATCTTCAAGACCACGCCGCCGTTGGTTGCCAGCACCCGCGCCTGCTCGCGCGTCTCCGCGCCGCTCGCCGGATTGACGCGCACGATGGTGATGTCCTGCCCCACCGCCTTTTCCATGAGCTTGGCCGGAGTCAGCAGGTCATAGTCAAAATTCTGCTCAACGATGCTGATATCCGGCGCCGTCAGCGACACCGTCTCCGGGCGAATCTGCGCCGACACATCCTGGAATTCGATTCGCTGCCGGCCGGTGCCAACCTCGATCTGCCGGCGATCCTGAATCAATGCCAGGTCGTTGGCGTAAATCGTCACCGACAGACTGCGCTCAGCGGGCAGCGCCGCCGAGCTGAGGATCGCTCCAAGGATGACTCCGATCGAGAATAGCCGTGCGTGCATCGCTCACCTCCTCTGATCCGTGCCATCAGTGTATCAAGACGTTCCGGGCTTCACGTGTGGCGTCGCAACTTTGGATCTGTCAGGCTGCCGTATGCTCAAGTCAACCACCTTCTATCGCGCTCGCGAGACCGCACGGGAGGATGCAATCGACGGCGTGCCGTTGGCGACATTCAGCCGGCGCGCTGCAGGGTTCTGCATCGACTTTCTGCTCGTTGCGCTGCTTAGAAAGCCGGTCGAGTTTCTGTGGGAGAACTACGTCCCGCACGACTGGGAGCGCCACACGCTGGTCAATCTCGTGCACGTGCTGGATGTGATTGTGCTGGTGCTGTATTTCTGCATCGCGCTGTACATTGGCAACGGGCAGACGATTGGCAAACGCCTGCTGCGGACACGCGTTGTCTCGCTGACGCACGAACGCATCAGCTTGTGGCAGGCGTTGGAGCGGTCGCTTGGCTACGGTGCTTCGTTTCTCGAAGGCGGCTTTGGCTTTGCGCAATTTTTCATTCAGCGCAACCACCAATGCGCCCACGACCGACTGGCGGAGACCATCGTGATCGATGCCAGCAAGTCCGCCAGACGGCGGGCGCCAAATGCTGCCCCGCAAGAGGGCGTTGACCGCCCGGGGCCTACCACGGTGCTATAATCGGCAACACCTTGCGAGAGGAGCGTCCCGTGAAATCGCTTCACCATCTCATCCCGATTTGCACCATCGCTCTGTGCGCGTTGTTCATGGCCTCAGCCGCGGCTGCCTACGAAAGCACGCATCCCGCCATGACCCAGAGTGTCACCATGACCCGGATTGCGCCGAGTGTAGTCATCAAGCAGGTGGGCGCCATCGGCGCAATCAGCTCGTCGGCCAGTCACACCGCACCCCCGATGAGCACCATCCGCGAAAACAACAACCAGATTGCCGGCCAGTACTGTATCGCTCACTGGCAGGACAGCACCTGCCGTGGGGTGCTCGCGCTGCACGATGAGGCATTGAAACTGCAGCAGAAGGACGGCGGCAAACTCTCTCCCGAACATCTGCAGGAACTGCAGTCCAGGCTCGATGCCGTTCTGGCCGACGTGCAATCCAAGTTGGACGCCGCACGGCCACCCTCAGGTTGAAGCCTCTCCCTCGGTGAGCCGGTACCAGGCCAGCCCGGACTCCGCGGCCAGCCAGCGGAAGGGTTCATTCGGCACGTAATCCAGGCGCGCGTTGACGAAGGGATACGGATCCCACGCCGCTCCGCGTCCCGCCTCGAGATCGGCGATGATTCTGCCGAAGACCGAGGTCAGATTCACGCCATGACCGCTGTACCCCAGGCCATAGAAAATATTCCGCTGCCGCCCCGCCACACCCACGGACGGGGAGGCATCCAGCGACCAGTCGATCACCCCGCCCCAGCTCGCCTCGAATTCCAGTCCCGCCAACTTGGGATAGATGCGTCCAAGCTCGCGCTGCAACCGCGCCACGTGCAGGCGCTCAGACTGGGCGTTACCGCCTTCATTATTGAATGAGTAATCAGGAGCGCCTCCGCCGATGTGGATGCGCCGGTCCGCGGTCAGGCCGAGGTAGTACACCTGGGTGCGGTCGTCGTTGAACGGCAGCTGGCGACGCCAGCCAATGTCCGCCAGTTCCTGTTCGCTGAACGGCCGGGTGATAGCGATGAATTCGCGCAGCGGCAAAATCGAATTGCGAAAGAATCCGAGCCGCGCTGTGAAGGCATTGCTGGCCAGCACCAGGGATTTCGCCCGCACCGTGTGCCCATCGCGGGTATGCAGCACATGCTGCCGGCCCTCCTCGATACTGTCGACCACCGTGTCCTCGTAGATGGCGGCGCCCGCGCTCATCGCAGCCGCCTTGAACACCCGCACCAGTTTCATCGGATGCAGGTTTCCGCAGCGCGGGTCGTAGAAGCCGCCCGCGTAGACATTCGTGCCGATGGCGGCGCCGACCTGCCCTGCGTCCCAGAGCTCGACCGGCATGCCCAAGTGTCTGGCCTGCCGCACATAGGCTTCGGCAGCCTTGATCTGTTGCGCGGTCTCGAGCACCTGCAGTGCGCCGTTGCTGGTCAGCTCGCAATCGATGCCGGTGGCGAGGCTGAGTGTCGCCAGCCGCCGAATGTTGTCCACGGTCAGGTCGTAAATTCGCCGGTCCATGGCGGGCGAGGAGCTGAAATTCATGAAGCGGTCCGCAGTCATGGTCAGCAGCATCGCGCCGTTCCTGCCCGAAGCGCCGCTGCCGCAGCCCTGCGCTTCTAGCAATGCCACCGACTTCTGCGCCGATGCGCTGCGAATGTAATAGGCCGAGGAGAGTCCGGTGAAACCGCCCCCGACGATGGCCACATCGACATCGAGGTCGCGCGCCAAGCGGGGATTTCGAGGAGCGGCGCTGCGCGCCCAGTAGCTGCGGTTAGGCTCGAACTCCAGGCGCTCGCGCCATATCCACGGTGACAGCTCGTTCAGCCCGGCGGCGCCGAGCAAAACACCGCCGCCTGTGTAGGCGGCGTGCTTCAGAAACCGGCGGCGGCTTGGGGACCATGGCATGAGCGCAAGGCATCATGCCAGCAAAAAGGCGGCGTGACTTAAGGCTCACGCCGCCTGCATGCCTTAGCAGAGCTCGCCTTTAGTTGGCGCCCGCCCCTCCAGCCGCGTGAGCTGCCTTCCACTGTTCCATCTTCGCCTCGTGCGCCGCCACGTTCTGCGTGAGCTGCGCCTTTTGAGCCGGAGTCAGAATCGCGTAGAGCTTGAGCTGCAGATCGCTGCCTTCCTGAATACGCGTCGCGGCATTCTGCTTGGCAGTCTGCAATGCAGTCGCATAGTTCGGATTGCCGGGATCGGCCAATGCCAGCATAGTCGAGCCACCGGCCGCTCGCTCGGCCTGATGCTGTTGACGCGCGGCGGACAGGATCGTGTGCACCTGCTCCTTCTGAGCGGCGGTCAGATCAAGATCGTGAAAGCTGCGCATGATGAAGCCAAACTCGCCGTGATGGCGATGTTCGTGCCAGCCCGGTCCGCCCGGCGGAGGGGGAGGCACTGATGCGGAGCTCGACCCCGTCTGAGCCAGCACGCCGCCGGCCAGCCCGGTCAATGCCGCGGCCAGTACCCATCGATGAAGTCGGTTTGCCATAAGATATCGCCTCGTGTGCGTTGATGAATGAATGATCTACACCCGTTGTAAACGCGATACTCGCCTTTCCTTGCACCGGGAAACCATTATCGAGCGCAAAGTTGCGTCAATTTTTGACAAGGAGACACCGCCAATGGCCCGGCATATCGGCATCGTGGCATGTTCCGCCGAAGGCGCGGCCCTGTGCTATCGGACAATTTGCGTGGAAGGTGCGGGGTTTCTCGGCCCGCATGCGCATCCCGAAGTGTCCATGCATACCCACTCGTTTGCGCAGTACATGCAATGCATACAGCAAGGCGACTGGCGCAGCGTGGGCGAGCTCATGCTTTCCTCGGCCAATAAATTGGCGCGCGCCGGAGCCGAGTTTCTGATCTGCCCCGACAATACCATCCACCAAGCACTGCCCTTCGTCCTGCCGCGATCCCCGCTACCATGGCTGCACATCGCCGAGGTCGTGGCAGCGCAGGCTGCGCACTGCGGCTACCGCCGCCTCGGCCTGACCGGGACCCGGTGGCTGGTCGAGAGTGAGGTCTATCCCGAGAAGCTCGCGGCACGGTCGCTGGAATACCTCCGCCCCAGCCCCCAGGAACGCGAGCAGATCAATCGCATCATCATGGATGAACTGGTTCGCGGCATCTTCCGGCGTGAAGCCGTGGAGTATTTCCAGCAGGTCATCGGACGCATGAAGGCGGGAGGCTGCGACGCGGTGGTGCTCGGCTGCACCGAGATCCCGCTGATCATGAACGATGAGAACTCCGCGCTGCCGACGCTCGATTCCACCCGGCTGCTGGCGCGCGCGGCCTTAGGCAGAGCGCTGACCGTCTAATTGATGACCGGAACCTGGAAGAACATCAGCTCGTCCTCGGAGCCGTCGACGAACTGCTGGAATACCGGCACGGGTGAGGTCGAATAGCGAGGCGTCTCGACGCGCGGCTTGTTGTACGAGACCCCATTCGTAACCCGTGGGTGCGTCAGCAGCTGGGTCTCCCTGAAGGACTTTCCGAAGTTCCTACTTTGCAATACTTCCACATCGGTCACGTGATTCGCCATCAGCAGCAAATTGCCGTCGGCGATGGAAACTTCCGGGTACGCCGACGCCGCAGTCGATTTCCCCAGCAGCTGCAGAGGCCCCCAGGCATTCGCGCTGCTCGAGAAAATCGTGAAAATGAGGTTGGCCGGGTTGCCGATGAACGCGAGGTACAGATTGTCAGCGGAATCCGCCACGACGCTGTAGTGCGTGTCGTAGGGGTCAGAGCTTTCCGGCGGCAGGTCCGCGTACATCATGGTCGAGACCCAGGGCGCGTCGAGCGCAAAACTGTTCAGACGGTAGGCCCAGTAGAGAGCCGCTTCATCCTCGTAAAGCACTCCGATGCCTCCGGCATAGGCCACCGGTCGCGCGCTATGCTGGGTGGTGTTGTCCACCTGCCCGAAAATCAGCCCCGTATCCAGCCAATCCGTGCTGCCGGCGAGCTGGTAGATCATGTCCTCTTGATATTCCTGCGTCGCGTTGTTTTCCGCGGTGAATCCGCACCATAGGTTCCCGGCAGAATCGCTGGCAAACGCCGGGTTGGTAGCGATGATGCCCGCCGCGGAATAGGCGGTTTGAGTGCTCGCCAAGGTCCACGACTGCGCCGCGCTGTCGTAGGTTGCCGTGGAGTAGGCGATGGTTCCGGTGCCCGTTGCGTACATCAATTGCAAGCTGGCGCCTGTGGCCGTGGTGGTCAGCACGCCGTCGTCGGTGGAATTCCCATCGGTATTAGCCAGCGTGAACATCGCAGTCCACGTCGCGCCACTGTTGAAGCTGCTATAGAGAGTAAGGCCAGGAGGACCCAAGTTGACCACGAGATGAATGGCGCCGTCTGTGGTCTGCCAGCTATGGTTCTGATCGCGATAGGAGATCATGCGCGTGGCGTAGCCGGCCATGCTGGTGATGGTCGCGGGAATCCTGATTACCGCATCGCTGCCGACGGCGTCCAGCCCCTGTGCAAAGACCGGAGGCAGGCTCAGCAGCAGGCCACCGATTACGGCGGCAGCCAATCTGCCCGAAGACGCAAGGCTCATGTTGTTCCCCTAGATTTTCGTGTGCGCAATCCGCTGGAATACAACTGTAAAGCTCTTGCGCAAAGGCCGGGTGCCCTTATCAGTAGGACTGTACAAATCTTAGCCAGCGACCGTCTTTTGGTAAATGAGTTTGTCCGACCAGATGGGAATATTAAGGCAAATGCGCGCCATGCCCGGTGCAGCGTCGGCCTGTCGTCAATGCTCGATAAGTTGCGACGCCGGCATGAACGTATTGATTTTGTTCAGATTCTACTGCGTCAGGCAACTTCCATTCGCCACGCAGAGGCGGTGTCGGCTGCACGGCTCGATGTTACCCAAAGTTCACATGTCTGACACTGACGTGCGTTCATCTCGAGGTTACCGTGACCCCGACATAGTTTCACCGCTAACCTGCTCCCGTGCGTATTCTTGCAGCCGCGGAACCAATGAAGCTCTGGTTCGACCAGGGAGGGGATAAGGCGATGTCCAGGCTTATTGCAAGAATGCTCAAATCGACGGCGACCTCGGGGCTCTTGGCGATTGCCGCAGTGGCGAGCGCCCTGCCCATGGCCGCGCATGCGTCGGTCGTCGAAACCTTCCAGTGGGTACCGGACTTTGAACAATCCGGAAACTATACAACTGTGCCGAGTGCCACGCTGCAGCTGACGTTGTCGTCGTTTACGCTGACTCCCCTTTCTGGTAACGGCCTCGGTCCGTACTACGCCAGCGGTAGCGATCAGATGACCGCGGATATCACCGGTTTTACCTACACCACAGGCGGTGGTGTTAACGTGACCGTGAATCTGTCGAATGTATCTAGCGCGAGCTTTAGCACGACCAAGCCTTGGCAAACCAGCGGCTTGGTGACTCCGGCAGCCGCAAACGGTGATCATTTTGCCGCCCCAACCCAGGGATACTATCTGATCAGCCAATTCCAGCTATCGGGAACCGTGAACGGTGAAGCTTTCATGATGGCTACCACAGCCGGCGGCACCGCAGGTACAACTGTCGCCACTGGCATGGCCAACTCCGACTTCACCTACGACGGAAGCACTGAAGAGGGAGGCTACTGGAAACTCGTGACGCCGGTGCCGCTGCCCTTGGCGCTGCCTCTGCTCGTGTCTGGGCTCGCTGGAGTTGGAGCGTTTGCGCGCCGTCGCCAGGTGTCGCTCGCCTAGACGCGATCTGAGTGCACTGGCGCGCAAGCGCAAGAGCGTCTAGGTAAGTTGCAACCCACACAATTGCCCACACGCTGCAACCCGACTAGAATCCGGCGGGTAGCGGGCGTCGTATAATGGTAATACCCAAGCTTCCCAAGCTTGAGCCGTGGGTTCGATTCCCATCGCCCGCTCCAAATTTCCCTAGCGTTCGGCAAAGCGCGGCTCACTTGTAGGCGCCCCTGCCGCCGATGCTTGTTTTGGCGGGAGGAGCGCAAGCAGCGTGAATCCAATAACCCCAAACATCACAATGTCCTGGGGGCTATCCATCCTGTGCATCCCGTGCGCCACGGCCTGCGCCGACATTATTGTCATCGTGAACCCATGGGCAAGACTTGACCACGCCGCATAGGCGATCATCAAGCGATGCTTGGCCGGCTGCTTAACGGCCAGCAACAGACAGACCCCAAGCGCCGTGTTAAGGCTCAGGAACATCGGCATGACGTCACTATGTCCGCTAAGCCATTTTTCGTGCCACAGATTGTCGAAAAGGAGATAGCCCCAAAAGCAATACTGCAAGCCCACCAACACCAACACCACCTGTAGGGCGCGCTCACGTTTCATACCGTCCACCGTTTTATGCGATCGTCAGCTGTGCTGCTTCCGATACTAGAACCCTGCGAGCATCCGCAGTGTGAGCAGAATGCTTCTCCCCCTCGAATTGGCTTGCCGCATGAGCTGCAAGGCCCAACGAGAGGCCCTCGGAACAGAAAATAAAGGATGAATCCAATAAAATTGGGTATGAAGAAAGCGGCAATCACCCACGCCCAGGCAGGCATGTCACGCCTTTTTGCGTCTCCATAGACATATCCGAGGGCAAGAAAGAAAGCCGCAGTGAAGGCGCCAAACGTTAAGCCAAACCAAAGCGCGTCCGGCATGGCACTGAGAAATCCTCTGGAAGCAAGGAAGAAACGGCCCTGGCTGGAAGCAAAAAAGACTAACCAAAGCGGGATCGCCAGTGCTGCGATAACCATTGCAGACCGAGGTAGAAGAATCCTTCTGGCGGTTCGCAGCAAAACAGACGCAACTACGAGCCCGGCTATGAACGCGACCAAAAGCACCGCCGATTGTTGCGTCATGCAATACCTCTTTTCTCAACAGGGGTCGCGAGCACACACACGGCCGCGCAGAGAGACGGCAGCAGCCAGAAGACGAGCACGCCTGCCTGGACTTGAGCGTTGTCAAAATGCACTGGGACCATAAGGTTCTTGGCCACCTGGTAGACAAGTGCCGATCCCACAATTGACATCGAGAGCGCTACAGCAAACGCAGCCCATGCTTCGAGTGACAAAGTATGCTGGTGCGTGAAACGCCGACGGCGTGGCCGTGCCGCGCGGTCCTGTTGCACCTGTAGCCTGAGGGCTGCGAGAACCCTGGAATTGAGAGTTGGATTTACCTCGAAGGAAAAACCGTTGAGGCCCGCAATAACCCGTTTGCTGGCGCTGAGATACTCCTTGCATGGAGCGCAAGTGGAGAGATGCTCGCGAAGAGATTGTTCCTTCTTCGCTGAGATGGCGCCCGCCAGACTCTGGTCGATCATGCGTTGGAAACTTTCGTGGTGATCAAGAATCATGCTGTTTCTCCTTGCAACTGAGGCCGCAGCGTTGCCAGTCCTCGATAAATTCTGGAAGCTACGGTAGAGACTGGCGCCCCCACGATCACGGATATCTCCTGTAGGGATAAACCTTCCTGAAAACGCAATACGAGGGCTTCGCGATAGACGGGCTCCAGAGTTTGCAGAGCCTTGGCAAGCCGCTCGGCATCTTGCGTGCGCGCCGCAAGCGTGTACGGCGAAGCCTCACCGGAAGCAGGCGATGAGCGAACACCACCCCCCTCATTGGAATCCAGACTGAGCATCCGTCGCTTACGCATGGTGTCGAGAGCAATATTGCGTGCCACCCGGAAGAGCCAGGGTTCGAAGCGGTAACGCCCGTCATAGGATCCACCTCGCTCCAGGACTCGGAGCCAAGTCTCCTGCACCAGATCGTCAACTCCATCGCGCCTGCCCAACAGGGAGACAAGATAACGAACAAGCCGGAATTGGTATTGCTCGACCAGCGTCTCGAGGACGGCGGCATCTCTCTGGCGCAACCCAAGCGCGATTCGTTGTGTATCGCTTTCCATGGGCCCCCTCGAAGTCAGCTCATAATCGAACATACGAGGGGTATACGAAACATGAACCCAAAATTACGAAAAGCAGAACCATTGGCTATTGGAAACCCGAAACCGCTTCTGGCGGTTCGATAACAGTTGGCGTTAGAACTGCTATCCGATTCCCTTCTCAGCCGAGACATGAGGCTCGGATGCCGTATGTCTCGTATAACGATGCCGCGCGACGATCGCGGGTTATGAGCGTCGCCCGGCATGCTGCTGTCGTTGCAGAGACCAACGCGTCGTATGCGCTCCCGCCGGTTACCGCATGTTAGGGAAATTCCAATATAAACGCCTTGTATGTCTGTGCGTTCAGACGGAGACATGGCTCGTCAAAGCGCAGCCTCAGAAAATCGCGAACACATTACGCGGACAACGATGAGGTGGCGGCAGCCGAGTCAGAACGGTATAAGTTTCGAACGAACAATGATCGATCAGGCGCAGTCCGCGATCGAGAGCGTCGAATCACCGGGTTGATCGCCAGGGTGTCGATGGCGCTGGCTGAATGCAATCGATCCTGGGACCAGGCGGAGCACTTCGCGTCTTCGAAGGTCAGGAGAGGGCCAACCTCGACCATCAAGCTCCCGCTTCCCAGTCATGCAATGTCCTAATCGTTCCGTAGACTTTGGCTTTTCCATAGTACCGTTCGTCCGCCGTCACAAGCAGCGCGTCCTCGTGCTCGAGCGCGACGGCGTGATACAGCGTGTCAAACAGATGCTGATTGGTTTCGATCGCAAGGGTGGTTGCCCGTCGAATGACGGTTGGGCTGTCGGTACTAGGAAACTCGAATGCGGCGAGCATTTCAACATCACCGACGGCCGTCTGCGGGACGAGGCGCGCAGCAACCGCCGCCACCTCGGCCAACCAATGCACCGGCTGCAGGATCTCAAGTCCTCCACTTACAACGGATTCGACGAGTGCAAATGCCTTCTCGGTATCAGGTTCTCGTGCGGGATCCTCAAGCAGCCATTTGAGAATCACGCTTGCATCGAGGACGACTATCACGACCGTTCGACGGATCGCGCCCTGCGTACTTCCTCGCTGGTGAAGGTGGGCCGACCGCTACGCGCGACACGGAATTGCCGGAAGAGTCTTTCCCGCCTGATTTGGAGTTTGCGCTCACGCACAGCCCGCCGCATCAAATCCGCGATGATGGAACTCTTGTTCTGATCACCGAATGCTTTGTCAAACTCCATCTTGACTTCATCGGGTACGCTGAAATTGACGGTTGCCATTTACGACCTCAATTGTTGAAATCTTCAACAATCGCAATATACGCTCCTCTCTGGGAGCTTCAACCGCAATTTACGCAGTGATTTGCCAAATATGAATCGGAAGAAGCCGCATTGGCTGGCGTTGGCTGGTATGACGGTGTTTTCCACACAATAATCACACGCAGTGCTCAGTGACGCATGTAACACCTTGATTTTCATAGATTCCTGGATCCCCCGCGATATTTTCGATTCCCATCGCCCGCTCCAACACCCACTTGCGCGATGTCGGCAGTGCCGCGGCATTGATCGACGTCAAGCGTTGACGGCTACGCCGATGCTCGCTGCCACCGCAGTGAGTCGCTTGTCCAGGGTCCACAGCTGGCATCGTTCAATTGCCGCGGCAGCGAGCAAATGAACGTCCACATAACCAACACCGCTCCCGTAAAGTTGGCGCCCGCGAATGAAAGTCATGACCTCGTGGTGTTCGGCGACGGTTACCACGCGTAGTTGTTGAAGCAATTCAAGCGTCTCTTCGCGGTTCGAGAAGTTGCCGCAGGCGAGTTCACCCACGACGAACGGATGCATGACCACGTCGCCGCGTCGGAGACGCTCGCCAAGCTCCGGCAGGTCCTCCCGGAAGTAGTCAATCCAGACGGAGGTGTCTGCGAGAATCATGGTGCCGCGCCAGCACGCCTTCTTGGGACCGGCTCGAGTTGCGGCTGAGTGCCGCCAAGCTTGGCGAGTCGCATGGCGCTTTCTCGCTCGATGAGGGCCTTCAGCCCCTCACGCAACACCGTCGAGCGATCAAGACCGCCCGTCATCTTGATCGCCTTCGCGAGCAGGTCGTCGTCCAACGTTACCGTCGTGCGCATAACAATCCTCCCACTCGTAGCATCAATTATAGCACCATTTGATTCGATAAAAGGTGCAATTATGTAGGCAAATGCACAGAAAGTGTGATGGGTGGATGTGGTGGCCGACGGTGGCATCGGCCAAGCCTGAGTCGGACTGTCCAAAGGCCACAGGTTATTGATAGCCTTGCGCAAGACGTGCGCAGGGTGCGTCCTGTCCGCGGAAAGTGCTGCGCCCACCTGCATTTATCTGAGGCTCACTTTGTTGATGACCCTCTTTCGCCTGTCATGCGGACCAGGCACACGAAGGAGGTAGTCATGAATCTGGAACAGCAGAAGAAACAAGCGCGCTAGCTCATGCGCGCAATCCGGGCTGGAAGCACTGACGCGCTTACCAGATTGCGGGATCAGCATCTCCGCTGGGTCAAGGTGGCGGATATAACCGCGCAGCGGGAGCGGGAAATAGCCTTGCATGATGCTCAGTTCGTCATTGCGAGGGAGCAAGGATTCGCAAGTTGGTCAAAGCTGAAGGCCTATGCAGAGCCTTCTTTCCAGGCGCGTCGTACACGAATCTTTGTTGCTGACATGAAGTGGATCTCCGATCGTGTTCACGGCCTTTTACAGACCCGGAGCTCAGCAGGTCCGGCCGCGCTGGAACAGATTCGCGAATGGCATCCGCGCTTTGACGGCTGTTCGGACGAAGAAATTCGTCAAGCGCCGTTTACGGAAGCAGATGCAACTTGTCTATGCGCGGGAGCATGGCTTCGACTCCTGGGACGACCTGGCGCTCCTCCGCCGGAATCGATCGACTCCGGTTTCGGGGCAGGCATCGCATCGGGAATCGCGCCGGGCAAAGACAGGAGGATGGATTTATGGATCCCAGGGAATCGGCAGATGGTCAGCAGCATTTAAATACTATGCGCTGGATCGCGCGGCGAGGGCCAGGGATGCTCGGACTTACCGTTGAATATCGCTTCCATCTCGGCAGGCTTGGAGCTCCAATCATGCCGCTCGATCTCGCCCTCCAGCTGACCTGGCAACCAGCCGGCGTGGCCGAGGAAGATCCGCAGTTTGTCCATGGGTTTGGTGCGGGCCAACAGCTGCATCAGCAGCTTGCGGTCGGCGCTCAAGTACACGCCGTCACAGGCCTGGATCGAGTTCTCGGGCGGTGTGGCGGCGTGAAATAGAAACCACACCGACTCAGTATCAACGGGTCCGCCGAAGTACACCTTATCGCGCACCTTTGCGAGGTTCTTGAGTCCGGGAAAGAGATGCGAGACAGCAACCGGCGTCGGTCTGTTGATGATGATGCCGACCGGCCCGGGACCGAGATTGTTCATCACGAGCACAATCGAATCTGCGAAATCCGGATCGGACAGGTTATCTCGCGCGATGATCAGGATGGCGGTAAGAGGCTTGGTCTCGGCGCCGTACACCGGCCACGACGATCCCGAAAGCAGCAACAGTGCGCAGGCTGCTCCTGCCGTGAAACCCCGAAGGCATAACCTGAGTTTCATTCGCATATTCGCCTCAGTATCATGGCAAGCTGCATCGTAGCTGATTGATGCCGAGGGCAGGTATGAAGCAATTCAAGGCTCAATTCAAGGCTCAACTCACAGCGCGCGGCCCTGGCGGCGCCTTCGCAGGTGCGGTGGCAGGAACCCTAAACGGCTTTGCCTTTCAGAATTCGCTCATGCCAAACGGTGACGGCACACACTCGATGATGGTCAGCAAGGCGTTGCAGGCTGGAGCAAAGGCTGCCGCGGGCGATCGCGTCTCGGTAGCGTTGGATGTCGATCGATCAGAGCGTGTGGTCACGGTGCCTCCGGAGCTGAAAAGCGCGCTGTCCAAGAATAAGAAAGCGGCCGTGGCCTTCAAAGCATTGTCCTATTCCCACTTGGGCGACGCACCCAGTTAAAGCAGCTGCAAGAGTGACAACGGACCACCAACCCGAGGACAGCCTTACCAGCGCCGAAGAACTTCATCGGATGCGAGAGATGTTTGCTCGTTCACCGAGCTTTTCGGCACTGCTGCAAGGGCCCGAGCATCGATTCGTACTCACCAACCCGGCCTATCATCAGCTCATTGGTCACCGTAACGTCATCGGGCTCACTGTCCGGGAGGCGGTGCCCGAGGTGGAGGGGCAGGGTTTTTATGAATTGCTCGATAAGGTCTTCGCCACGGGTGAACCCTTTGTCGGCAAAGACCTAAAAATCGTCCTGCAACGCACTCCCGGCGGGCCGCAGGAAACTCGCTACTTGGACTTCGTCTATCAGCCCATCAAAGACGAGTCCGGCAAGGTCACCTCGATCTTCGTTGAAGGGTTGGATATCACCGAGCGGCGCGCGACAGAGCAAGCGCTTCGGGAATTGAACGCCGACCTGGAAAGGCGTGTGCTCGAACGCGCCCAGGCACGCGGTCGGACGTGGAATTTGAGTCCCGATTTGCTCGGGGCGCTTAATTCCAAGGGATACTTCGAGACCTCCAACCCTGCTTGGCAGACCATACTGGGGTGGTCGGAGGGCGAAGTCGCGAGCACGTCGATCTTCGAATTGCTGCACCCGGACGACGTGGAGCACACGCGGGCGGGCTTCGAGTTGACACTCGTGGGTCAGCCGGCAATCCGCTTCGTTAACCGCTATCGGTGCAAGGACGGCAGCTATCGCTACATTTCCTGGGTTGGCATTCAGGAAGACGATTACGTGTACTGTACCGGCAGAGACATCACAGTCGAGCGCGAGGCGGAAATCGAGCTGACGAAGGCGCAGGATGCGTTGCGGCAGGCTCAGAAAATGGAGGCGATCGGCCAGCTGACCGGCGGCATCGCTCACGACTTCAATAACCTCTTGACCGGAATTATTGGCTCACTCGACCTGGTGCGCCGACGGATGGCGGCCGGCAACACCGAGGATATTCATCGCTGGATGGACGCCGCATCCGTGGCCGCGCAGCGCGCCGCAACCCTCACCCATCGATTGTTGGCATTTGGGCGGCGCCAATCACTGGACACGAGGCCGAACGATGTGAACCGGGTAATGACCAGCATGCAGGACCTGCTGCAGCGCTCCATGGGCGAACGCATCGAGTTGATCTGCAAGCTTTCCGACGACCTCTGGACAGCGTTTACTGATGCAAACCAGCTCGAAAGCGCACTGTTGAACTTGGCCATCAATGCGCGCGATGCCATGCCGGAAGGCGGTCGCTTGACGATAGAATCGACGAATACTCGATTGGATAAAACCTACACCGCGCTATATGAGGACGTACAACCGGGTGAATACGTCGCCGTCAGCGTTTCGGACACGGGCGTCGGCATGTCACCCGAGGTTCTGCAGAAGGCGGTCGACCCTTTCTTCACGACAAAGCCCGTTGGGGAAGGGACCGGCCTCGGCCTTTCGGTGATCTACGGATTCATCAAGCAAAGCCGCGGCCATCTGCGCATTTACAGTCAAGTGGGCCAAGGCACCACCGTCAGGCTGTATCTGCCGAGAGCCCAGCAAGATGCGGTCGATCCAAAGCCGGTCAACGCCGAAACGCCCAGGGGACAGGGGGAAGCGATACTCGTGGTCGAGGATGAGGCCACGGTCCGATCCATCATCAGCGATGCGCTGCAGGACCTTGGCTACAATGTTCTCACGGCCTCGGAAGCGCGGTTTGCAATTCCCCTGCTGCAATCGCACACAAGAATCGATCTGTTGGTCACTGACGTCATATTGCCGCATATCAATGGCCGAAAACTCGCGGAGATGGCGCGAACCTCACGCCCCGGGTTGAAGGTGCTGTTTGTCTCGGGTTATTCGGAAAACGCTCTCGTTCGAGGTGACTTCATTGATGCAGGCATGGATATGCTCAGCAAGCCCTTCGCATTGGACACCCTCGGTGCGAAAGTCCATGCGATGATCAACACTGACTTCTCGCTACCTTAGCCGGCCGCGGCGTGGCCCCGTTCGGCCTGGATGCGATCTGCCCACATCCGCGTGCTCTTGAGCGATCGCATTTCGGCTGGCAGCGCGGCGATGATCGCAGCAGCCTGGTTCAGTAGTTCGCTGCGATGTCCGTCGTCCGTCAACGCAAGCGCGTAGAGCGCGCTCGCATATTCCAGCCGCTGCTGTGCGTCGTCATGATTGCGCGCGAAGCGGGCACGCTGCCACTCGAAGACCGGGCTCAAAAGCGCATGCGCCTCGGCGGTCTGTCCGAGACGCGACATCGCGATGCTCTGCAATACGACCAATGCGGCGTGATAGTTGCGGGATGTCCAATCACCGCCGACCGCAGCCACCGGCACGGCAGAGGCGAGCGCGGACTTGGCCGCCTCATAGTTGCCGAGCATGAGTTCGGCGTTGCCGCCGATCAACGCCGCATTGCTTGGACAGGAAATGGTGGTGCTGACGTGACCGTATTGATTCAATGTGAGATAGGCCTTCAGTGTGGGTTGTGCGATAGCGGCGGCTTGTTTGAAATCGCCGTTGAACAGATCGAGTCGGGCGCGGCCGTTCGAGAGAGCGCACTTTGCGATGGCAAATTTGACGCTGTCGTCACCCAGCCTGGCCTGCACGTCGGCGAGTATCGGTTCCGCTTCTTTAATGGCTGCTTCGCCAGCATCGCGCTCGCCCAAGTCGGCGTCGATTCGCGCGATGCTCGCGTAGCGAGGTACGACATAGTCGCCTTGACTCGCGGCGACCTGCCCGGCAGCCAACAAGAGCTTCAGGGACTGCCGCAAAGCCTCGCGGGCATCGCGCGGTCGGCCCAATAGCTCGTAGTCGCCCGCCAGGGTCGCGGCGGCGAAGGCCGTAGCACCGCGGGTATCGACATTGGCCGGGTCCAAGCGCAGCAACAGAAGGCCATCCTCGAGGGCACGCTTAACGAATTCGGCCGAATCACCGATGCGTAGATCCTCGTGCGCCGGTGAGGAACCGAGCAAATTCAGAGCAGCACGCGCCTGCAGGGCGACGATGTGTCCGGGACGCTGCGCGAGTATGTCATTGGCGAGCTGCATGCCTTGCTCTGACACTTTCTTTAATTCATCGATCTTGCCCATCCGCCACAACGCAGTCGCCTCGATACTTAGGGTGTTGGCGTAGTCCGCGCTTGCAGGCAGATCGGTCAGTTGGAGCGCTCCGATGCTTTCGAACGCCCGCTTGGCACGTGCCAACAGGGCGAGGGCCTCCTCTCCGCTTGCGTAACTGCCGACGCTCATCGCCACCTCTCCGTACGCGCGCCGGATTGCCACTGAGGGATTGGCGGCGTCGACATAGGAGCGCAATAGCGCTTCGGCCCGGGCGTTGTATTGCTGGATCTGCGTTCCGTCGCTACCGAATCGATCGTTGACATCCGCCAGCGCCGCCAGACCAATGCCGAGCGCGATCGCGGTCTCCTCCGATGTGTCGCCCTTGTCGCGTAGCTGCTCCAGCGTCGTCACCGCGCTGGTCAGGCTGGTGCGCGCGCTCTTGAGGTCAAAGGCCTGTTGCTGCGCGATCCCGAAGTGGACCTGCGCAAGAGCCGCGCTGCGCACCGTGTCGGTGGTCTGCAAGCTCCGCGGCAGTGAGTCGTAATACTGGCTCTCGCGCTCGCCGAGTTGCTTGATCAGCCCCAGCGTCCCGAAGCCGGCGAGTTCGACTGCGAAATCCTCATTCAGGTAGCCCAGCAGGTGCTCGGCGTGGCTGCGCGCGGTTTCCGCGGCGGCTCTGCTCTCTTGCGCGGCCAGCTCGGCGCGATTCGCACGACGCAAGCTCACGAATGCGAAGGCGAGCGCTATGACGGCTAATAGCGCCAGTGCCGCGCAGCCCGCGGCAATGCGGCGCGCGCGCTTGAGCGCCCGCCGCGCCTTAAGTTCGCGGTCGCGCTGCTCGGACAGCAGTCGTTCGGTACGGTCACGCGCCTCGCGCTCGTAGCGCAGGTCGCGGCTCGCCTTGACGACAGCGCACAACACGTCGTGCGTGAGCTCGACGCGGCGCACATCGAGCCGCTCCTCGATGCGCAGCAGCCGCCGGTTGACCAGCAGCGGCAGCGTGCCGGTGGCCGCTCCGGCCGCTGCGAACGACGAGACGATGCGTTCTTCCGCGATGTTCTCGCGATAGCCGGACTCGGTGAGCAGCTCGTCCTCGATCACGCGGCGCACGGCCGCCGGTTGATCGGCGAGCACGCGCTCGTAGAATTCGCTGAGGATGGTGGCATGCGAGCCGGCCAGCAGGTCCAACGAGATTTCGGATCGGCCTTCTGCTATGCGCTTGTCGTTCAGCTCCCGGCAGATGAGGCTGAGGAGCGAAGGCTCGACTTCGGCATTGGCGATTTCCGCGCCTCCGGCGACGAAGCGCACGATTGCCGCCGCCACGTCCTCGGTGACCAGCCGGCCGCCGGGACGGCGCACTGCCTCGAGTGCCTGACTGCCCGTCATCGGCGCGAGCCTCAGGCGATTCTGCGTGATGCTCGGCATCGAGCTCTTGAGTCCTTCGAGCGGCGCCAAATAGTCCTCGCGCAGCGAGATGAGCACCCGATAGTCGCCGCGCGCGAAATCGAACTTCTCGGCCGCGGTGTCGTCCTGCTCCAGCCGCTCTTCCAGCTCCTTCGGCGGGCGGTTCTCCACCAGATCGGACAGGTCCGCGATGAAGCGCGCTGCGCGGGCGCGGCCGAAATCATCGGTCTGCGCGAGGGTGAAAATCTCCTCGAACTGATCGAAGATCAGCAGCGGGATCAGCGTTTTTCCAGCCTCGTCCTTGAGCACATCGTCGCGGTGATGCAGGAATTCCCATAAAGACTCACCCGCGACCGCGACGCCCGCCTGCGTCCACTCGCCCGAACGCCGCGCGGTAGCTGCAATCGCGGCCTTGATCTGATCCGCGGGCTCGGGCGCCTCGCGCCCATAGTCGATGCGTACATATACGGGGCAGTAGCCTTGGGTGCGCAGTCGAGGCACGAGGCCTGCGCGCAGGATGGAGGTCTTGCCGAGGCCCGACTGGCCAAACAGTATCGTCAACAGCTTGCGCTGCACGCGCCGCGCGAGTTCGGCGACCTCCGCCTCGCGGCCGTAGAAATACTCGCGCGTCTCCTCGGTGAAGGAGGCGAGTCCCAGCCAAGGATTCGTTGCATCGACTGCCGTGGCGCCGCCGGCAGCGTCGGCCGGTTTCGCGGCGCTGCCGTGGACGTCGTTCATTGGCTACGCGCCGTCATAAAATCCTTGAGCCGCTGCGCAAACTCCGTCGGCACGACCCCGCCGGGCAAGGAATTGAAATGCAGCGCGCGGAAACGGTCCGGGACAATGGCTTCGCCGGCATTCGTTGCATCGACGGTCACCGGCAACACGAACAATGCGCCGTCCGCCATGTTGCGCAATCGGTCGATGGCATAGCTCCACTCGCGCCGGAAATACGCCTCCGTGCGCCGCTGCGTCGCCGCCGAGATCACCGGGATGAAATAAGAGCAGCGCGCGATGTTCTGGCGGATCTTGCGGTCGTAGTCGTCGCCCGCTTCGAGCCGGTCCATGTCGAACCAGGTCGTGACACCCGCCGCCTCGAGCCCGGCCTTGATCTCGCGCACGGCCGCCAGATCCTCGCGCGCGTAGGAGATGAACACGGCGTTTTCCGGCATGTCGCGCGCCGGCGGCAGGAAGCGCGCCGGCATTGCCGCGACCGCCACGACAGGTTTGCGGCGCGCCTGCCACCGTTCGTGCAATTCCTCGACGAACTTGTCCGCCCCCACGTAGATGCGCGTGCGCACGCTCACCTGCTGCAGGAAAGAGACCAGCCGCTCGTCGGACCCGGAATAACCGTCGGCCAGCACTTCGCCTACATCGCGTGGGTCGGACAGGCGCTGGCGCTTGGCCATGCGCAAGAACAAGCGTGCGAGCCAGTTCGAGAAGTTGCTGCCGATGAATAAAAGGTGGTTGTGCTCGAGCTCGTGGAACAGCTTTTCCGGCGCGAGATGCTCGTTTTGCAACGCGCAGATGAACTCGAGCAAATCCTCGTCCGAGATGACGTACGTGGGTGAGGCCGACAGCTTGCCGAACAGGTGATAGACCACCGGGCTCGTCAGTCGATCGCGCTCCGTCGGCAGGTCCGCGACGCGGTTCGGAGCGTAGGACAGCACCTGCGTGGACGGCGCGCCGGCAAACCTGACCGAGTTCAGCGCCTCTTCGAGCAGCGAGTCGAAGGTCGTGGAAACGAAAACGTCGAGGTCTGTGATCGCGGCGAGGCGCTTGAGCGCCAGCGGTGGTTCGAATGCGGCATCCTTCATGATGCCTCGCAGCCTCACGTACGCTTCCTCACGCCGGCCGCGGCTGGACAGGAACCAACATACGACGTCGTTCAATGTGTAGGGTTGCGGCAACAGCGACACATCGACGCTGAGCTTCGCCGCGAGCTTTTCGGCGAGCCAGTCATACAGAAGACGCGATCCGCGGTCGGTCTCGACCAGCAGCAGCTCGGGACCCACGATCGGGATGACCCGACGCTCCTCGATAAAGCTCAAGAGGTCGTCCCACGCATCGTCGTCCAGCGTCGAGAGAGCCGGTTTGATCAGCGTTGCATTCAAGCAGACGACCCCATGCACGTATTAGCGCGCGTAAACGTCTCGGGCTGGTGGGTGCGCGCGTCCCATCGCCGTCTTTCGGTGAGTTTTCTGCCCATGTGCCGCACGGTCGCCGTGGTTTCGTCCGGCCGTCGGGGTCGCCCCTTGCCTGAGCATACCGCAACAATCCATGCAGTAGAAAGGGATTGGCAGGCGGGCAAGCGATATAAATCAACAGCTTGGCTGGAGCGCCAAAGAAAAACGCCGCGATTCGCACGCCAGTCAGCCGAACCGACTGGACGATGCCGTAAGCATTTGATCTATCTGGCAATCAGAACAATTTCGCTGGGTTCGATTCCCATCGCCCGCTCCCTTCCAAGACTCAGACTCCTGCGAGCAGGAAATCAACTGCTGCGATGATCGCATCGCGGTGCGATGCCAAATTTCCAGCGATCGGCCCTAGATCGCGGGAAGGGATGCCGGCAATCTGCGGAGTAAGCATTAAATAGTTCTTCCCTTCAAACTCCAGTACCGGCGTCAGCGTTCGCATCGCGCGCGCCCGAGCTGGGGCTGCTGGAGTCAGAGGAACGACAACCCGTGTTGCCAATGGCTCGAGCAAGTCTGATTGAACGTTGAGCAGCAACGGAAAACGCGCGCGCGATGCTGGATTCCGATTCCGGTGCAGGGAGAATTGCGGCATTAGAACGAGCGCGACCCGTCGCTGAACGCGCCGTGCTCTTCAACGTCGCAGTTATATGCCTTAATTGCATCTGCATTGTGCTCGAGCCATTCAGTCTTGCGGAATTGCCTTATCTCATGGTTGACAGCCGCTTCAAGCACCGCTGACAGATTGATGTGCTTATCGCGGGCCGCTTGCAGCAATTCCGCGGATATCGAGACGTTTACCGCCTTCTTGCTGCCGCGGGCGATGGACACAGATTTTTTCCTGACCATGCGCAATTGTATGCGCATAATCGATGCGCATCAAGGGTGCGCATAAGAATGCACTGACAGCAGGCATGAGTTCGCACCTGAATCCGACCGGACCCTGCGCTGCGCGTGCGAAGCGCCGATGAGATGGCTGAATTGCTCCCGTCTGACGAGAAGCGATGACATCAGTCCTGCGATCTGCCAACATCGCGGCGCCCCAGCGACGGAGTGATTGATGTCCGACGATGTTCCAGTGAGCGGCCGCGATGCATTCCTCAGCTACGCCTCGCTCGACGCCGAGGTCGCCGCGCGCCTGTGCGGCCTGCTCGAGAAGTCCGCGATCACGGTGTGGATGGCACCGCGCGACGTGCCCGCCGGCGCCAACTACGCCGACGCCATCGTGCGCGCCATCACCGGCTGCCGAACTCTGCTCGTCATACTCTCCGCGAATTCGGTCGGCTCGGCGCATGTCGGCAAGGAGATCGAACGCGCCTCCTCCAAAGGCCGACCGATCGTCGCCGTGCGCCTGGATGAGACCGCCCTGACGCCGGCGCTCGAGTATTTTCTGTCCGAATCCCAGTGGATTGATGCCCGTACGGGCATCGAGGCCGCACTACCAAAGCTCATTGACGGCATTCGGCGCCTGACCTCCGCTGCCGGTGCCGGCGACGCCGGCACGATCCCGGAGCGCCCTGCGGCAGCCGCCGCAGCGCTCACACCGACGGTGACCCCAATCCGGCGCTATGCGCTGCCCGCGGCGATCGCCCTTGCCGTCGTGCTCGCCGGCGCATTGCTCGTCGAGCGCGCCGGTTGGCTGCAACGCGCGCCGCCGCCCTCGGCTGCGCTTCCTGCAGTTGCTTCTGCCCCGCCCGAGCCGCGGCCGGCGACGCAGAAGTCGATCGCCGTGCTGCCGTTCGAGGATCTATCCGAGAAAAAGGATCAGGGATACTTCTCCGACGGCCTGTCCGAGGAGCTGATCGACCTGCTGAGCAAGGTGCAAGGTCTGCGGGTGCCGGCGCGCACCTCGTCCTTCTACTTCAAGGGCCGCCAGACGACGCTGGCGGAGATCGGCAAGGCACTCAACGTCTCGCACGTACTCGAGGGAAGCGTACGAAAGTCAGGCAAGGCGCTGCGTATCTCCACGGAACTGGTGAGTGTGAGCGATGATTCGCGGGTCTGGTCAGAGACCTACGACCGCCAACTCGACGATGTGTTCAAGGTGCAGGACGACATTGCCGGCAGCGTGGTCGCGGCGCTCAAGGTGTCGATGCTCGGAGAAGCGCCGCGCGCGGCCCCGACCGGCAACAGCGATGCCTATCTGCATTACCTGCGGGCGCGCGAGCTCCGGGCCGGTGAGGCGGCTGCCTTCGAGCCCACGCGCGATGAACTGCTGAAGGCCGTGCAGCTGGATCCCTCTTTCGCGCAGGCTTGGCTCGCATTAGGCGATCTGTACATCGACGGCTTCGTCGGCAGCAGCTATGGGCCCTACGAGGTGGCGCGGCGCCAGGCCATGGATGCGCTGCAGCGTTCAATCTCCCTCGATCCAAATCTGGTCTCGGCACACGTCGAGACGGCACGCCTCTATTACATGATGGACTGGGACATCCCCGCAGCGCAGGCAGAACTCAAGCGCGCCGCTGAACTGGCCCCGAGCGATCGGGAATCCGGCTTTCTGTGGCTCACCGGCTACATCGCCAACTCCGAGGGACAGTTCGATCAGGCCATTGCCTCGCATCTGAAGTCCCGCGACCTCGACCCGCTCAACCTCGACAATTACCGCCAGCTCGGTAATGCCTACTACCGGGCCGGACGTCTCGACGAGGCAGCAGCCGTCCTCAACGAGGTCTTGCAGCGCAATCCCGGCGCGTCCACAGCGCACTATCGCTTGGGGCTGGTGCGCCTCGCTCAGCATCGCCCTGAAGACGCGCTGGCCGAGTTCACTCTCGAAAAGAGCGCCGATTTCGCCTTGATCGGACCTCCGCTAGCCTTGGATGCGCTTGGCCGCACGAGCGAGTCCGATAAATTTCTCACCCAGGCGCTGGCCAGTAAAACCATTCCTTTTGCCGCCGCCTATCAGCTCGGCCTCATCTACGCCGCGCGCGGGCAGACGGACACAGCCTTCCAGTGGCTGCAGCGCGCGCTTCAGCAACGCGACGCCGGCATGCATTGGATGAAGTTCGATCCGCTCCTGAAGGGATTGAGCTCCGACCCCCGCTTCAAAGCCCTGCTGGTGCAGATGCATCAGGCCTGAGGCGACCGCTCGCGCGCAGGCCCGCTGCATCGGCCTGGGGGTCACGCGGTCTTGCTGCGCGCCTTCACGGCAATCTCCCCGGTTTCCAGCAGGGACTTGAGGTTGGAGAGTATTTGCGGCCAGCCACCCGACACGGCCTGAATGAACTTCGACTCCGGACGGTCGATGGCATGAGTGACACTCAGCTTCACCGCTGCCGGGCTGACATCGGGCACGCTCTCGATCTCAAAAGTGCACAGTGAGGGGCCCTCGGCCTTCAACTCCTCCTTCCAATGGTTCTGCCAGCGGATGATCAGGCGCTTCGGCGGATCCACCTCGACGATTTCGCCGCTGTCCGCGATCCGGCCGTCCTCGAACACGAGTTTCCACGGCGATCCAAGTTTCCAATCGCTTTCGCAATGCATGCCAAACCAGTACTGCTTCATGAATTCCGCAGTGGTCAGAGCGGACCACAGCCGCTCGGGCGTGGTGCGGATGAAGGTTACGTACACGAAGGTCGATTTGTTCATTTCTTGCCCTCCTCCAGGCGTCGTTTCAGATCGTGCAGCGCCTTGAGGCGCGGCTTCTCGAATTTGCGGATCCAGCGCTCGTAGATATCCTGCAAGGGCACCGGGTTGAGAAAGTGGAGTTTCTCGCGGCCCCGCCAGCGTGTGGCCACCAGATTCGCCGCCTCCAGCAGTTCCAAATGCTGAGTTACAGATTGCCGTGTCATCTCAAGGTGCTCGCATAGCTGGCTCAAGGTTTGCCCGTCTGTCGCATGCAGCAGATCCAACAGCGTGCGCCGACTGGGGTCGGCGAGCGCTTTAAAGAGCAGATCCGGTTGGTTCATGCAGTGCTTTACTTGGCCTAATAATATGCAGGTAAATACCTGCATGTCAAGATCCGCATATTCACCTGCGTCGGGACATCTAATGAGCCGGTGGGAAATGTTCGACGTGAGTCTCCGCGCTGCGCGCAAAGTACAAAACTCGGCGCCCTAGGAACGAGACCATGTAGCCGGCACACCCAGCCCTGGCGACCTTGGCGATGAATCCCTTGTAGGTGTATCCGGGAACCAGGCTCTGGGCCTCACGAATCGCATCCTTCACGGCGGCGGCGTCGAAATGCTCCGCGACCGGCACCTCCGCCTTGGCGCATGACAACTCAACGCTATCCGAGCTTGGCAAATAATAGACAACCACTCCGCGTCGAATGTCCACGGAATAGCCTTCGAATCCCGCCTCCTGCAGTGTTGCCACGATCATCGGGAAGGTCATCTTGTTCAACTCGGCACCGTAAAGACATGTTTGGGCAATCGATTGCAGATTCGCGTTCATGGCAGCGTCCTGGGCATTCATCAAGTTAAGTGAGTTCGGGCGATTCAATCGATGGGCGTGGACTTCAGCCCACGTATCCTCACGATCTCCTTCAATATCCGTTCGACCGCGCTGCGTTGTTTCGGCCCGAGATGGCCAAAGAACTCCGCATCGTTTCGATCGGCCAGGGCCGCCAATTTGGGCACCAGGCGCCGGCCGCCGGCTGTGAGTGCAAGCGTCTGCGCGCGTCCGTCGCTGGCGCTTGCGGTTCTTGTCGCGAGTCCCTTGGCAATGAGTCGGTCGGCGAGCTTGCTAATCGCGCCGCGGGTCAACCCGAGCTTTTGCGCAACATGGCTCGGAGCCCGGTGGTCATCGCCATACAGCTCACGCAGGATGGCCCACTCCGCGACTGTGACATCGCAGCTGCCGAGCTTGAGTGCAAAAGCGTGCGACACGTGGTTGGAGACGTAGCGCAGCCAATATCCAAGGTGGGAGCTCAGATCGGAGGCAGTGGGCATATCGGGCCGCATTCAAGATCTCAGCGATGTTGTTGACTAGTAAACTATCAGCAGATGATTTCCTTGTCAACTATAATAAAGCGCGAACGGTTAAGCACCGTTGATCGTCAGTGCGCCAG
>Ga0302326_10003732_pt1 | contig 35749 bp, 30 predicted proteins | sample Palsa_T0_3_FD_202264 | JGI IMG/M metagenome (GOLD analysis project Ga0302326, IMG submission 202264) | Peat permafrost microbial communities from Stordalen Mire near Abisko, Sweden - Palsa_T0_3 | ecosystem: Environmental > Terrestrial > Soil > Palsa > Peat permafrost | place: Sweden: Abisko... | reverse complement strand
TGATGGTCTTGGCGTCAACGATTTCCCGGCTGGCGATCAGCTTGCCCACGTCGGCCAGGGCGATGCGCTCCACGGTCATGTACTGCTCCTCGATGCCGTGCGCCTCCGGTGCGGTCGCTTCGAGATCGAGGCCCAGGAACACGAAGGAATGCTCGTCGCAGAACCCGGGTGAGTTGTAGAACTCGGCCAACAGCTCCAGCCGGCCCGCCGTCATCCCGATCTCCTCAGCCAGCTCCCGCTGCGCCGTCACCTCGGGCGGCTCCCCCGCCACGTCGCGCTTGCCCGCCACCACTTCGAGCAGGTCGGCGTCGATGGCGGCCCGGTACTGGCGGACCAGGATCACCTGGTGGGCCCCTTCCGGCCCGGATTCCACCGCCACCACCGACACAGCGCCGGGGTGGTGGACCACGTCGCGCTCGAACGTCGAGCCGTCGGGCGCCTCGAACGTAGCCGTGGTCAGGCTGATGAGCATCCCCTGGTACCGCAGCTCCTCGCCCAGCTGGCGAAAGCCGGGGCTCACGCTCCCTGACCCACGCTCTCGGGGGAGGGTGCGTCGGCAGACACGCCAGCTGCGGCCACGGCGACGGGCCCGGCCACGGACCCCGGCCCGGGCAGCGTGTTGACGTCGAGCAGACGTGGCGTGCGACCCTCAGCTCGGGCCAGGGCGGCGCCCACCAGCTCCCGGAACAGGGGGTGGGGCCGGTCGGGCCGGCTCTTGAACTCGGGGTGGGCCTGGGTCCCGATCCACATGGGATGCCCGGGAAGTTCAATGAACTCGACCAGCCTGTCGTCGGGCGAGGTCCCGCTGCACACCAGCCCGCGGTCCTCCAGCCGGCTGCGGTAGGAGTTGTTGACCTCGTAACGGTGGCGGTGGCGCTCGTACACCACCGTGTCGTGGTACGCCCGGGCCACCTGGCTGCCTGGCTGCAACCGGGCCACATATGCCCCCAGCCGCATGCTCCCGCCCATGTCGACGATCTCACGCTGCTCGTCCATCAGGTCGATGACCAGATGGGGCGACACGGAGTCGAACTCCCGCGAGTTGGCCCCGGCCAGGCCGCACACGTTGCGGGCGTACTCGATGACCATGACCTGCAGGCCCAGGCACAGCCCGAGGCACGGGATGTTGTGCTCCCGGGCATAGCCCGCCGCCGCGATCTTGCCCTCGATACCCCGCTCCCCGAAGCCCCCAGGGATCACGATCCCATCCAGGTCCCGCAGCCGCCCGTCGGCCAACAGGCCCTCCACATCCTCGGCCTGGATCCACTCCAGCTCGATCCTGGCCCCGTGGTAGTAGCCGCCATGGCGCAACGCCTCGCCCACCGACAGGTAGGCGTCGGGCAGGTTCACGTACTTGCCGATGAGCCCGATGCGCACCGGACGGGTGGCCGCCTCGACCCGGTCGACCAGTCGTTCCCAGTCGGTCAGGTCGAGCGGGTGGCGGGCGTCGTCGAAGTGGAGCAGGCGGCACACGTAGGCATCAAGGCCCTCCTCATGCAACGCCAACGGGATCTCGTACAGGTTGGGCGCGTCCACGCACGACACGACGGCCTCGATGGGCACGTCGCACAACAGCGAGATCTTGCGCTTCAGCCCGGCCGAGATGTCCCGGTCGCTGCGGCAGATGATGACGTCGGGCTGGATGCCCCGGCTGCGCAGCTCGGTCACCGAGTGCTGCGTCGGCTTGGTCTTCTGCTCCCCCGACGGTCCCAAGTAGGGAACGAGGGTCACGTGGACATAGCACACGTTGTCCCGGCCCACGTCCTTGCGGAACTGGCGGATGGCCTCGAGGAAGGGGAGGATCTCGATGTCGCCCACCGTGCCCCCGACCTCGGTGATGACCACGTCGACCGAGTCCTTGGCCAGACGCTTGATGCGACCTTTGATCTCGTCGGTGATATGGGGGATCACCTGCACCGTCTTGCCCAGGAAGTCCCCCCGGCGCTCCTTGGCGATGACCGACTGGTAGATCGACCCGGTGGTGGCGTTGGAATCCCGTCGCAGGTTCTCGTCGATGAAGCGCTCGTAGTGCCCCAGGTCGAGGTCGGTCTCACCCCCGTCCTCGGTCACGAAGACCTCGCCGTGTTCGAACGGGTTCATCGTGCCCGGGTCGACGTTGATGTACGGGTCGAGCTTCTGCATCGTGACCCGCAGCCCCCGGCTCTTCAGCAGCCGGCCGAGTGACGACGCCGTCAAGCCCTTTCCCAGGGAACTGGCAACCCCGCCGGTGACGAAGATGTGCTTCGCCATCTCTGCTCCTCCCGCTCGCTGGACCTAATGGTCGCCAACGGGGGCGGCCGACCCAGGTTACCGCGGCTCGCCACCCTCACTGGCGGATGGCCTGGTTCGGCCGTCGATCCGGACCCGGGCCCGCCGCCCAGGTGTGTTCAGAGGCCGGCCATGGTCTGCTGGGCCAGCGACAGCAACTCTTGGGCGTGGCGGCGAGCGGCTGGGCTGTCGGGCTGGCCCGAAAGCATCCGCGACAGCTCGACCACGCGTCCGGCCTCGTCCAGCCGGGTCACGGTGGCAATGGTTCGCCCGTTCGCCTCGTCCTTGGTCACCGCGATCTGTTGGTCGGCGAAGGCGGCCACCTGGGGCAGGTGGGTCACGACCAGCACCTGATGGCGCCGCGCCAGGTCAGCCAGCGCTCGGCCCACTGCCAGCGCCGCCTCGCCCCCGATCCCCGCGTCCACCTCGTCGAAGATCAGCGTCGCCGCGCCCTGCTCCGCGTCGCCGGTGCGGGCACCGGTCGGGCCGAGGGCCAGGCGGACGGCCAGCATGGTCCGGGCCAGCTCGCCCCCGGATGCCACCTTGGCCAGCGGGCGGGCCGGCTCGCCCGGGTTGGCGCTCAACAGCCACGTCACCTCGTTGCCCGCCCGGTCCTCACCCACTCGCACCTCGACAGTGGCCCGGGGCATGGCCAGGGTGTGCAGGCGCTCCTCGATGGCGGCGGCCAAGCGCCCGGCGGCGGCCCGGCGCTGCTCCCCCACCGCAGCCTCGGCGCCCGCCAGGTGGCGCGTCGCCCGGTCCCGCTCGTGTTCCAACTCGGCCGCACGACGCTCGAAGGAGTCCACCTCGACCAGACGTGCCCCGGCCGATTTTCGGTACTCCGACACGTCGGCCAGCGTCTCGCCATACTTTCGTCGCAGCTGGCGCAGGAGTTGGCGGCGCTCCCGAATCCACGCCAGGCGACCGGGATCGTCCTCCAGCCCGTCGGCCAGCGCACGCAGGTCGCTGGCCGTGTCCCCCAACTCGATGGCCAATGCGGCCAGGCGCTGGTGGATGGCGACCAGCGGCGGGTGGCCGGCCAACCGGGCGATGGTGCCCCCCAGCGTGTCGGCCGCACCACCGTCGCCGCTGAGGGCAACCACTGTCTCGTCCGCTGCGTCGCGATGGGACCGGGCGTTGGCCAGGCGTTCCTCCTCTTCGCTCAGCACGTCGTCTTCGTCGGGGTCGGTCAGCTCCGCCGCGTCGATCTCGTTGACCTGGAAGGCCAACATGTCGTGCTCCCGGGCCCGGCTGGCCGCGTCGCCCCCCAAGGCGGCCAAGCCATCGGTCGCTTGGCGCTGGTCGCGGCTGGCCCGGGCGATGGGCGACAGGTCGATCTGGGCGAATGCATCCAGGCCCGCTCGCTGCGCCGCGGGCAACAACAGCGATTGGTGGCTGTGCTGGCCGTGCAGATCTACCAGGGCCCCGGCCGACTGGTCGAGCGCCGACATGGGCGACATCCGGCCGTTCACATAGGCGCGAGACCGTCCGGCCACCGGAACGACCCGGGTAAGGATCAGGTCGTCGTCGCCATCGGACAGGGTGAAACGCCCCTCGATGATCGCTTCCTCCGCGCCTGGGCGGACCAGCACGGGATCGGCCCGACCGCCCAGCAACAGCTCTATGGCCTCGACCACCAGCGTTTTCCCGGCTCCCGTCTCGCCCGTCAAGGCGATCATCCCGGGCCCGAGAAGCAGCCCGAGATCGGCGATCACGCCGAGCTCCTTGACCCGCAGCTCGACCAGCATCAGCGCTCCGGGGAGCCGAACTTCTGCTTGAGGACGTGGTGAAAGTCGCGCCCGCCGAACTCGATGAAGCGGGCGTTGTGGTCCCCGGCCCGGCAATGCACCACGTCGCCCGCGGTGAGGCAGGCGGCGCTCTGGCCGTCCACCACCAGCTCGACTCGCAGGTCGCCCATCACCTCGAAGGTGATGTCCTCGTCCTCGGCCAGCACCAGCGAACGGTCGAACAGCATGTGGGCTGCCACCGGCGTCATGACCAGCACCCGGGCCCGGGGCGAGGCGATCGGTCCCCGAGCCGACAAGTTGTAGGCGGTGGAGCCGGTCGGGGTGGTGACGATCATGGAGTCGGCGGTATAGGTGAGGAACGGGGTGCCGTTGAGCGACACCGCCAAGCGCACCGTGTGCCCCGACGAGGTGCGCTGGAGCACGGCGTCGTTCAGCGCCGTGGTGGTGCGCACCGGCCCCCCGCCCGGTTTGGGGCGGATCTCGACTGCCAGCGTCAGCCGTTCCTCGATGCGGTACGCGCCCGTCAGGAACTGGGTCAGCGCCTGGGGCAACTCCTCGGGGCACACCTCGGTCAGGAAGCCCATGTGCCCCACGTTGACCCCGAGCAGCGGGACGCCGTAGGGCGAGACCAGGTCCACCACCCGCAGCATGGTTCCGTCGCCCCCCAGGCTGACCGCTAGGTCGAGCCCTCGGGCCATTTCCCGCTGCGCCGGGTCCCAGTCGTTGGGCGCATCGACGTCGGTGAACTCGTCGTCCGAGAAGACCGGGGCTTGGTGGCCCTGGGCCGCCACCCAGGCGGCGGTGGCGATGGCCAGGTTGACGGCGTTGGGGCGGTTGGGGTGGGGAATGAAGCCGATGGTGGCCATCACGGCGCTCCCCTGCTGTGCGCTGCCCGCGCCTCGCCCACGACGGCGGCGATCGCCGTGCCGAGGAGCGCTGCACTCGGGCCTGCGTCGGTGTGGGCCGTGAGGTGAGCCAGGAACTCGACGTTGCCGTCGGCACCGGTCAACGGGGAGACCATGACGCCCATCATCGCGGCTTGGAGGTCGCTGAGCGCGCCAATGACCTCGAACAGGACGCGTGACCACACAGCGGGGTCGCGGATGACGCCTCGTCCGGCCGAGGCAAGCTGGCGTCCCGCTTCGAACTGCGGCTTCACCAGCACCACGACATCGGCGCCCGGAGCGCTCAGGCTGCCCAGCAGGACCGGGGCCACGGTGCGCAACGAGATGAACGACAGGTCGGCCACGATCACCTGAAACGGGATGCCCGCAACGTCGTCCAGCGTGAGGTGGCGGATGTTGGTGCGTTCCCGGGACTGCACGCGGGGGTCAGCGGCTAAACGTTGGTGGAGCTGGCCCCGTCCCACGTCGACCGCCAGCACGCTGGCCGCCCCTCGCTGCAGCAGGGCGTCGGTGAAGCCGCCGGTCGAGGCGCCCGCGTCGAGGGCGCGGCGTGCCGTCACATCAATGGCGAAGCGCTCCAGCGCGGCATCCAGCTTCACCCCGCCTCGGCTGACGAAGGGCGCAGCGGCCCCGGCCAGGGTCACCGGATCGCCCGGGGCAACCAGGCGTGAAGGCTTGTCCGCCACCGCACCGCCCACCAGGACCTGGCCCGCCAACACGGCGGCTTGCGCCTGTTCCCGACTGGTGGCCAGGCCCCGCCGGACCATTTCGAGGTCAAGTCGCCGCCTGCTGCTCACCGACGCCGGTGCGGGTTAGGACCTGAGAAAGAACTAGTTGGGCGGCGCTGGTGCACTCTTCTTGGCCACCGCCTTCTTGGGAGCGGCTTTCTTGGCCGGCGCGACCTTTTGAGCGGGTGCCTCGGCCGCCACCGCCGCCTTTTTGGCCGGCGATTTTTTGGCCGGCGATTTCTTGGCCGGTACCTTGGCCTCAGCGGGAGGCTGTGCCACCTTCCTGGGCGCTCTCGCAGCGCTGGGTTTCGCCGGTTCCGATTCCGTGGGCGGCCCCGGCGTTGCTTCGGTCGCTGTGCTGGTGGCGGCAGCGCTCATTGTGTTCAGGCGGCGCTCCAGGGCACGCAATTCGTCGCGCAGTGTGGTGCCCAGGTCCGCCAGCTGCGACGAGACCTCCTTGCGCACGATGGCGACCAGGTGATCGCTGTTGCGCCGGCTGCGCTCGATGATCTCGTCCACCTGGGTCTGGAATTGATCGCGCTGGATTTCGCCCGCCTTGAGCAGATCGCGGGCGATTTCCTCGGCTCGCGCTTTTGTCGTGGCGGTGAATGCCAATCCGGCGTCGAAGTACCGTTTCCACGAATCGCGCTGCGCCATGGCACCAGGGTAATCCCGCGCGTACTACTCAGGACCCAGCTCCTGGTCGACGATGTCGGCCAATGTGGCCCCGATCAGATCGGGGGTGGGGACGACAGGCAAGTCGGCGGCCTTGGTCACCCCGGACAGCACCAGCCCGAAGCGCGACTTGGTGGCCTGGGCGAAAAGGCCGTCGGTGTCGGGTCTATCCCCGATCGACACCTCGACCAGCCCCAGCCGCTGTGCCACCAGCACCGCCGCGGCGGGCGCCGGCTTGCCCGCCACCAGCGGTTCGACACCGGTTGCCACCTGCAAGAACGCAATGATGGCGCCCGCCCCCGGTACCGGCCCGGCGGGCGTCGGCATCGTGGCGTCGGTGTTGGTGGCGACGAATCGGGCGCCCGCCCGAATGGCGGTTGCGGCGGCTGACAGCTCGTCGAACGACAGGTTGGTGGTGCGGCCCACTACCACCGCCGTGGGATGGGCATGGGCCGGGACCACCTCGACACCGTGGGCGATCAGCGCCTCGGTCACCCCGGGCCCGCCGATCACGGCGGCCGTTGACCCGGCTTCCAGGAGCGATGCGGCGGCTTGCGACGAGGTCAGGATCTCCTCGGCTCCCGCCACGATCCCGACCTCGGCCAAGGCCGCCAGGTGCTGCGCCATGGTGGGCGCCGAATTGTTGGTGAAGTACACCACTCGCTGCCCGCTGTTACGCAGGCGCTCGATGGCATGGGCCGAACCGGCGATGGCGTTACCCGTGAGCCACACCACGCCGTCCAGGTCCAGCAGCCAGGTCATAGCCAGCGAGTCTGCCAGGGAGCGACCCGGTCGCTCGGGTTGCCCTTGGCGTCGGGCCTTGGTACGCAGGAGTTGTGCCCCGCTTCGAGCCGTTCCCCGGACTGCGTTACGCCGCCGATCGCGTTTCCCTCTCCCAGGTGGTCGCGCCTCCCTATGACGTCATATCCCCCGAAGAGCGCGCTGAGCTGGTCTCGCACTCCCCCTACAACGCCGTCCGCATCGAGCTCCCGGAGGGCGCTGCCGGCTATGAGGAGGCGGCCCGCCAGCTGGCTGACTGGGAAGCGGACGGGATCCTCCGGCGCGACTCCGACGCCTGCTTCTACGGGTATCGGATGTCCTACGTCGACGACGGCGGGAGCGCCCGCCAGACCGTCGGTGTGCTCGGTGCCCTCGGCTTGGAGCCCCCGGGGACGGCAGGAATTTTCCCCCATGAGCGCACCACACCCAAGGCCAAGAGTGACCGGTTGCAGCTCCTCGAGGCGACCAGGTTCAACACCTCCCCCATCTGGGGGTTGTCGTTGGCAGCGGGCCTGTCCGACCTCCTCGTGCTGCCCGATTCGGCTGACCGGATCGTGGACGACGAGGGGATCCAACACGAATCGTGGCCCATCGGTGACCCCGCGGCCATCGGCGCCATTTCGGCCGCCGTCTCCTCGGCGCCGGTGGTGATCGCGGATGGCCATCATCGCTTTGAGACTGCCCTGACTTATCAGGGCAGGCGCCGCGCCGACGGCGCGCCGGAGGCGGGCGGCGCCGCCGACCTGGTCATGGCGTTGGTGGTGGAATTGGTGGAAGAACAGCTGTCGGTGCAAGCCATTCATCGCCTGATCAGCGGCCTACCGCCGGATTTTGACCTGGTGAGCGCCTTGGCCCGCCATTTCGAGCTCACCCCGACCGGGCCGCCCGATGCCACGATGGCGCAGCGGTTGGGGCGCAGCGAGTCGCTTGGCTTGGTCACGCCCGAGGGAACCTGGTTGCTGCGACCCACCGCCGAGACCATGGCCACGGCCAGCCACGACCTCGATGCCAGCCGAGTCGAGTTGGCATTGGCCTCGTTGCCCCCCCATGAGGTCGTCTACCAACACGGGTGGCAACAGGCGACCGATGCCGTGGCGCGGGGGGATGCCCAAGCGGCGGTGTTGTTGCGCCCCGTGTCGGTGGCCCAGATCGCGTCGACCGGACGGGGCGGTGAGCGCATGCCACCCAAGACGACGTTTTTCTGGCCCAAGCCCCGCACCGGCTTCGTGTTCCGCGAGGTCCCCGACTGACGGCCCCCGACACGGCCACGCTGTATGACTGGGAGTGCCGCCATGTGCTCCATCGCAGCGACCAGGACCTGGCCTTCTGGCTGGCCACGGCGCACCGGGTCGGTGGCCCGGTGCTGGAGCTGGCCTGTGGCACGGGACGGCTGACTCTTGGGCTGGCCACGGCCGGGGTCCCCATTGTCGGGCTGGACAACGATCCGGTGATGTTGGCGGCGGCCATGCGACGCCGGGACGGGCTGCCTGCGGCGCCTGCGGTGCCTGCGGTGGCGCTGTTCGTGGCCGCCGACATGCGCCGCTTTGCCCTGGCCCGCCGGTTCGGCCTCGTCTTCGTGGGCTACAACAGCCTCCAGCTGCTGTGCGGGCCCGGGGACATGGTGCGCTGCCTCGACCAGGCTCGGCGGCATCTGGCTCCGGGCGGGCTGATTGGCCTGGAGGTCACCGACTTTCAAGTTGGCGGGGCGGACGGGGCGAGTGACGAACCGATGGTGCTGGCCGAGGCGGAGGGGATTCGCCTGTCGGGCACGCTGGCCCACGATCTCCAGGCCCGTACCTCGCTGTACCGGCGCCACTTCGAGGGCGAAGGCTGGGCGGTGGACGACCAGATCCGGGTGCGGTCCCTCGATGCCGCCGAACTTAAATCGGTGGTCGCCCAAGCCGGCCTCCGTTTGGTGTGGACCTGGGCCGCGGGAACGATGGTCCGGGCGGTAGCGGAGCAATAGCCGAAAGGCCCTTCCGACCGTCGATAGATGGCGTTTTCGGGGATAGTGGGAAACGCGGTCCCGCCGATGTTCGGGAATAAGGGACGATTGGACCGAAAGGACCGATAGCGGACGATGGCTACGAGAGCGAAGTGGGTTGGGTGGCTGGGATCGGCATCCGCCCTGGTGCTGGTGGCGGCGGCCGTGGCCGCCGTGGGTGCCCCGCCCGCCGGCGCGGCCACGACGACCACCACCCCCGTGGGCAGCGCCCCGACCCTGCCCGCCCACGCCGTGGTGCAGGGATCGGTGGCGCCGGCCACCCCGCTCAGGCTGACCGTGGCCTTCAAGTCGCGCGATCCCCAGGGCCTGGAGGCGGCGGCCTTGGCGGTGTCGGACGTGGGCTCGCCCACCTATCGCCAGTTCCTCACCCCGGCCCAGTTCGCCCAGCAGTACGGTCCCACCGCCGCCACCCTCACCGCGGTCGAGAACGACCTGGCCAGCCTGGGTGTGCACCCGGGCGCCGTGTCGGCCAACGGGCTGGCGTTGTCGGTGACGGCCACGGCGGCCGAGGCACAATCGGCCTTCGGGATCGAGCTGCACAACGTGCGGCTGGCCAATGGTCAGGTGGTGTACGCCAACAACGCCGCGCCCCGGGTGCCTGCCACCGTGGCCTCGGCCGTCTCGGGGATCCTGGGCCTCGACAACCTGACGGCGGCCCGACCCCTGTGGCAGCGCGCCGCCCCCGCGACCCCCAGCAGCACCGCCAGCCACACCACCACCACCCAGTCGCGCACCAGTACCGCCGCCGAGCCCCAGAGTGTGGCTGTGGCCGGGCCCCAGCCGTGTGGCGCGGCTAGCACGGCGGGCTCACAGCAGGGCGGCTATACCGCCAATCAGATCGCCAAGGCGTACAGCTTCGGCGGGCTGTATGCCAACAGCACCCTGGGTACGGGCATCACGGTAGCCATCTACGAGCTGTCCACCTACAACGCCGCCGACATCTCCTCGTTCCAGGCTTGCTACGGCACCTCGGCCTCGGTGACCAACGAGAACATCGACGGGGGGCCGACCGACGCCAACGGCGACGTCGAGGACGAGCTGGACATCGAGGGCGTCATCGGCATGGCCCCCAAGGCCGCCATCAAGGTGTACCTGGGTCCCAACGACGAAAGCGGCGCCCTGGACATCTACACCCAGATTGTGAGCGACGACACAGCCAGTGTGGTCAGCACCAGCTGGGGCAACTGCGAAGCATCCGAGGGGTCAACCGACGCCTCGGCCGAGAACACCACCTTCGAGGAGGCGGCGCTGCAGGGCCAGACCATCGTGGCCGCCTCGGGTGACAACGGGTCGGAGGACTGCCAGCCGTCCAACCAGAGCACCGCTCTGTCGGTCGACGATCCCTCGTCCCAACCCTTCGTGACCGGCGTGGGCGGGACCAGTCTCACCGCTCTCGGCCCGGCACCCACCGAAACGGTGTGGAACGACGGGCTGGGGGCAGGAGGCGGCGGCATCTCCTCGCTGTGGCAGATGCCGCCGGTGCAGCACGGCAACGGTGTGATCAACACGTATTCCACCCGGACCACGTGCGGCGCCCCGGTCGGCTCGTCCTGCCGGGAATCGCCTGACGTCTCGGCCTCGGCCGACCCCGACAGCGGTTACATGGTGTACTACACCGGCTCGGCCACCGGCTTTTCGGGCTGGCAGTCGATCGCCGGGACCAGCGCCGCCGCTCCCCTGTGGGCCTCGCTCACCGCACTGGCCGACCAGAACTGCGGCTGCGCCCTGGGCTTCCTCAACACCGCCCTGTACAACATCGCGGCTGCCGGCTCAGGATCGTTCAACGACATCACGGTGGGCAACAACGACTACCTGGGCGACCACAAGGGGGCCTACCCCGCCACCACCGGGTATGACATGGCCTCGGGGCTGGGGTCGCCCATCGCCGCCACCTTGGCCGCGCAGCTGAACCCCAACTCGCAGGCGCCCACCTTCACCGCCGACAGCCCGCCCACCACCGACACCGTCAACAGCCCGTACAGCTACACCTTCACCGCGTCGGGCCACCCCGCCCCGACCTTCGCCCTGAACAGCGGAACCCTGCCCACCGGCCTGACCCTGAACTCGGCCAGCGGCGTGTTGTCGGGGACGCCCACCGCCACCGGCGCCTCAACCTTCACCGTGTCGGCCGGCAACGGGGTGGGCACGGCCGCCGTGTCGCCCAGCATCACCGTCACCATCACGGCGGCGTCCACCCTGCCCGGCTACACCGCACTCGTCCCGGAGCGGATCTGCGACACCCGGGCCGCGGGGAGCGGGGTGGTGGCCAACCAGTGCGACTCGGGCGGCCACAGCCCATTGTCGACCAGCGGGGTGATGACCGTCACCGTGGCCGGAGCGGCGGGCGTCCCGGCCAATGCCACGGCGGTGGTGCTGCACGTGACAGCCACTGGCACCAACGCCGCCAGCTACCTCACGGTGTGGCCCACCGGCGCGGCCCAGCCCACCGCGGCCAACCTGAACTGGACCAAGGGTCAGACCGTTCCCAACCTGGTGCAGACCGGGGTGGGGACGAGCGGCCAGGTCAGCGTGTTCAACTACGCGGGCAGCGTGGATGTGATCGTCGACCTGGAGGGCTACTTCGCCCCGTCCAGCGGGACGTTGTTCTTCCCCGTGAGCCCGGTCCGGGTGTGCGACACCCGGCTGGGCGAGCCGGGCAACCAGTGCAATGGGAACGGGACGGCAGCCGGGACGCTGGGCGCGGGGGCGACCAAGGCGGTCAATGTCGAGACGGGCTTCGGCGTTCCCGTGGGCACAACGGCGGTGGTGCTCAATGTCACCGCCACCACCACCTCGGCCGCCAGCTACCTCACCATCTGGCAGACCGGCGCCACCCAGCCCCTGGCCTCCAGCCTCAACTGGGTGGCCGGCCAGACCATCTCCAACCGGGTCATGACCGCCGTTGGCTCGGGTGGTGACATCGACGTGTTCAACGCCCACGGCACCACCGACGTGGTCATCGACCTGAGCGGGTACTTCTCCGGCAGCGGGTCGGGCGCCGGCTACTTCCCCATCACCCCGGTGCGGATCTGCGACACCCGGATGATCGGCCCCGGCGTGGCGTCCAACCCATGCGACAGCTCGGGCCCGGGCACCCTGGCGGCCGGCGGCTCGTTCGCCCTGACCGGTTTCAGCGCGTCCACCGCCGCCGTGGTGGTCAACACCACCGTGACCAACACCGCGGCGGCCGGTTACCTCACCGTGTTCCCCGACGACGCCACCACGCTCCCCCTGGCCGCCGACCTGACATGGGCGGCGCATCAGACCATTGGCAACCTGGTCGTCGCCGATCTCGGCTCGACCGGCGCCCTGGCGGTATACAACGGCAGTGGAGCCAGCACCGACGTGATACTCGACGAGGAGGGCTACTACAGCACCACTGCCCCGGCCCCTGGCCCAGCCGTCCCCACGCTGAAAAAGACGGGCTGACAACCCAGCGGGGAAAAAGAGGCGGTCAACCGCCGAGCGCGTCGGTGCTCCCTTCCGTCTGTAGTGCGGAGAAGGGAGCGAACGGTGCCAGCAATCCTTGGAAATACCCGCGCCGAGGAGCTGATCCTCGACATCCGGACCGGTCGTCATGCGGCGGCCCAGTCGATGGGAGGCCCGGCCGGGGCCTTCCTGATGTTTCCCACGTCGGTCGTGACCAGCGACCGGGCGGGCACGCACCTGGTCTATCCCCTGCACATGGCGGTCGAGCCGGGCTCGCTGGTCAGCGCCCCTGGTGACGCCGAGGTCACCGCCGTGGTGGCCGGTGTCAAGGTCACCGGGACCTTCGAGTGGTCCCTGTCGGCCGACCGCGTGGCGCCCGCCCGGTACCAGTTCAAGAAGCGAGGACGCGAGGTGGCGCCACCGCCGTGGGCCGCGCAACTCCCCTGTTCCCAATCCCTGGTGCCCCATTCGGGAGTCAGCCTGTGCCGGGAGCAGGCTCGGATGCGACGTCGCGCCGAGGCGGCCGAGCACTGCCTGCTGCGCCTATCCGAGCACGTGATCCGGCTGGCCTGTCGCGGGCCGATCTGCGCTGCCCTGCGGTACCGGCCCGTGGTCGACGTGGACGACGTCGTGCAGCGTGGCTTGCAGACGGCGGTACGTCTTCTGCCGGTGTACACCTCGCCGGCCCGGCCTCCGTGCTCGTGGATGAGCATGCTGCGACTGGACGGCCGTCGGGACATGCACCGCGAAGTGTTCCGGCTCGACTGGATGCCGGTCGACTCGGCGTCTGCCCTGGTGGTGGCGCAGGTGTGCGGCGTGAACCGCCAGCGCGATCCCGCCGCCACCCTGAGCGAGCTGATGGCGGGGGTCGAGCGCCTGGGGCTGTCGTCGTTTCCCCGCATTGGGGCGACGCAGCTGGACGTGGCCATGCGCGCCCCCGGGCTGGTCGAGCACGAACGGATCGCCCACGAGGTGCTGCCGGGACCGGAGGCCGAGGGTCCGACGCGCCGATCGGGTCCCCCGCCCGGCGTGGTGGCCGCCCGGGTGGCCCGGTTGGTGACCGATGATCGCCAGCTCATCGATCGAGCGGCGGCGGGCGACGGGCGGGCCTTGGCCCAGGTGGCGGAGCACGTGGTCCGTCGATTGGGCGAGCGGCGCGAGGCCCCCCGGCTGGTGCGCCGTCGGTGTTGGGAACACTTCCTGGGCACCGGGCAACTCTTCACCTCCCCCATTGGCCTCGATCGCTTTTCCTCGGCTGCCGGGCCCGGGCGCCTGGCCGCCATCGACCGATCCCTTCAGCGTGCCGTCGGCCTGACACCGGTCTCCTCGTCCCACTGAGTCCCGTCCCACCGAGTCCCGTCCACTGAGTCCCGTCCCACTGAGTAACGGTGCGCCCCATCGCTTGGCTGCTGATGGCTGCCTTGGCAGCGGCCGTCGTGGGCCTGTTGTTGCTCCCCCTGCTGGTGGCCACCGTCATCCTGGGTGACATCCAGCAGGTGTCACAGGTGTCCACCGGTTGGGACATCCCGCCGGCTGTTGTTCCCGCCCTCCAGGAGGCGGCGGCGCAGGCGGGCATCTCCTGGTTCCTCTTGGCCGGGGTGGCGTCGGTGGCCACCGACTTTGCCCGCCACGCCCCCGATGGCGTCGACCGGGGGGACACCGCCGGGACCGCCATTTTCCCCGTCGTCACGCCCCCCATCGGGCGGGTGGCGCAGGGCCAGGGCATGTTCCTGGTCGATCCCCGGGCGGGTGAACCGGTCCTGGCCGACGCCCAGGACGTGCGGGAATCGGCCGTCTGGTTGGCCTCGGTACTGGCCACACTGAGCCAGGGCTCGCCCCTGGCGGCGGGCGACCTGAGCAACGCCGCAGTTAGCCAATTCTGGCAGCACATCCTGGTCTCGGCGCCAATCGACATCGCCACGCCTGCCCCCAACGGGGCCGACCAGTTGCCGGGTTCGCCGGTAGTGCCGGTCACGCCTGGTTCCAACCCCATCCAGCAGTTCGGCGGCGCCGTGCTGGTTCGGATAGCGGCGCCCGTGACCACCGGCAACCTGGGCGCCTTCTCGGCCTGGGCCGCGGGCGAGGGAACGTGCGCCCATTTCAATCCCCTGGCCACGACCCAGCCGGAGCCTGGCGCGACGCCGTTCAACACCTTGTCGGGCGGCGGCCACGTGTGGAACTACCCGTCCTTCGACGTCGGCGTGGACGCAACCACCACGGCGTTGACCAACGGGCTGTACAAGCAGGTCATCGCGGCGTTCCAGGCTGATGCCGGGGTGGACGCGGTGGCGGCGGCGGTGGAGCGATCACCGTGGGGAACACACCATTTCGGCAGCACCAGCTACGCCGGGCTGCCGTGCAGCAACGATGGGGCGGGATCGTCTGCCCCGCCATCGACGGTGCCCCCCGTCACCGTGACTGGGCCTGATGCCGTGCCCGCCACCATCGTGGCCCGGGCGGCGCAGTACCAGCAGATCTGGGATGAGACGGAGACATAGTTGCGACGGGTGGCCCTGGTCGCGCTCGCCGTCATGACAGTCGTGACGGTGATGACAGTCGTAATCGTGTCCCGACACGCCGCCTCCCCCGATCGGCCAAGTCCCGTGTCTGCGCATCGGGTCCTGCGCCACCCGCCTGCCACCCGGCCCACGGTGCCGCCCGCCGTTGCCGGCTGCACGTTGACGGTCGACGACACCGATCCGGTGGCGGTGGCCGCCGCCGTGGCCCGTTGGCTGTACTGCGGCAACGGACCGCCCGGTGTCCTGACCGCCCACGGCCAGCAGGTCGTGGCCCGCTGGGTTGCCCTCGCCGCGCCCCCGGCGCCGGCCATCGTGGTGGGTACCGAACTCCTCGACCCCCGTTCTTCGCCCGTGGTGGTCTTGGTCGTGGTGGTACGGCCACCCGACCCGTCACACCACGAGGTCGTCCTGACCCTGTTTCCTCGCCTCCCCTCCGGTGACTGGGAGGTCGATGACCTTCAGGTGGAAGGAACGCCCCAGCCCATCGACTCCGCGATCTCCTGGCAGGTTTGGCACACCGGGTACTTGCGGGGGTCGCGGCCCGGCACCCACACCTTGCCGCACAGCGCCCGCACCGCTGTGCCGTTCACGATCCCCTCGACCACACTCGGGCCGGCGGAAATGAACTCGCCCTCGTCGCTCCTCACGCCCTCAAGGACGATGTGCGCCATGCGCTCGTGGTCCCCGTCGAGCATCGGATCGGTCCGGGCCGGCGAGGTGGTGCTGGTCTCGGTCACGACTCCAGGGTAGCGTCGGGCCACCGATGTCGATGCCACGCCTGCCCCGTTTCGCCGTGCTCGCCGTCGCCGGCACCACGCTGGCCATGTCGTTCCTGCTGGGCGGCGTGGCGAGCCGGGCGACGGCGAGCCCGCGCGCAGGGTCATGCCTACTGCCCGGAATCTTGTGCCCGACCACCACATTGCCCCGGCCCACGGCGACCACCAGTGCTCCTACAACCGCGCCGCCGACCACCCACCCCACCACGGCCACCACCGCCGTGACCAAGAAGTCCACGGCCACCACCTCGCCCAAGAAGTCAACCTCCGGGCCCTCGGTCGGCGTGGCCGGCCTCCCGGTCACCGGATCGATCAACCTGCCCGCCATCGGGACGGACACGGTGCCCGCGGCGCCGCAGTTGGCGGGCACCCCGTCGCCCACCGTGAGCACGGTCCTGTACAGCCCGCCAACCGTGCTGTCGGGCCTGGTTGGCACGACTACCGGTGGCCTTCCCAACGACCATGCCACCCTGCGCATCACGCTGAGCGTCCTGGCGTTGGTCATCGCGGCGGTGGCACTGGCCCAGCTGCCCGGCTACCGGCGCTCTCCCCGTTCCCGCCCTGAATCGAAACCCTGACCTCACCGCCTGGAACGCCCGACCAACCGACGGGCCGCCATTTTCCCCCGACCGACGTCGTCGGTAGGCTGGAGGGCGTGGCAGACAAGCGGGATCCCCGAGGCACACCGACCGTTCCATTGACCCATCCCGGGTTCTTGCTGTCGTGCGCGTTTGGCGCCCTCGGCCTGCTGGTCATCGTGGCCGGCCTGATCATCGGCGTGGGCCAGATCGTGTTCGTGATCGGAACCTTCCTTGGCTTCTTGTCGCTGATTTCGGCGCTGGCCTGGCGAGCCGACCTGGTCAATGCCTGGAAGCGGGATCACCTCCCCCGGCAATAGTCGCGACCTGGCCATCGTGCAATTGCCGATCGCCCCTGCGATGAGTGGTCGCCCAGTGAAAGTGGAAATGCCAGTGGCACAGCTAGGTTGGCGGGTGTGAGTCAAGGCGACCCGATCACCGACGGGCATCGGCAGGTGTACTCGAGTCGGACGCGGCAGTGGCTGCTGGCCGGGGGCCTGCTCGCCGTCTACCTCGCCACCGTCAGCTTCTGCTGGCAGGTTGACCCGGACACGGGTATGAAGCCTTTGCCCAGCGACTACCTGCCGATCGTCATTCCCGGTTCCATCGCCATCTTGTACCTGGTGTGGCGGGCCATGAAAGCCCGGATCGAGACGACCGACCGGGGCATCGACCTGATCCGGGTGGTGGGCCACGAGTACTTCCCGTGGTCGGCCATCCGGGATTTCGAGGTTCTTCCCTCGCCCAGCCGCCGGGGCTACACCGTTCGGTTGCGGCAGCACAACGAGACGCTGGTGATCGTGCGCAACGAGATCAACCTGCGACCTGTGCGTGACCTGCCCGAGCGACAGCGCCTGGCCCACGTGCGGGCACTGGCGTTCCGGGAGGTGCTGGAGGCGGACCGATTGTCCCGGTTGTCGCCCGCCGGCTCCCCTGACGCCACCGTCTCCTAAACGGCGGTGCCTCGGGCGGTCGAGTACGACGCCGTGATCGTCGTCTCCTTCGGTGGGCCCGAGGGTCCCGACGATGTCGATCCCTTCTTGGACAACGTGTTGCGCGGTCGTCCCGTGCCGCCTGAGCGCCGGGCTGCGGTGGCGGCCCACTACCAACGCTTCGGTGGTCGCAGCCCGATCAACGACCACAACCGGGCCCTGGTGGCGGCCCTGGAAGGCGAACTGGCGGCTCACGGGCCTGCTATGCCGGTGTACTGGGGCAACCGCAACTGGCACCCGTTCCTGGCCGACACGATGGCGCAGATGCACGGCGACGGGGTGCGCCGGGCCTTGGCCTTCGTGACCTCGGCCTATGCCTCGTACAGCGGCTGCCACCAGTACCTCGACGACATCGCCCGGGCCCGCCAGGCGGTCGGGGCGGATGCGCCGGCGATCGACAAGCTGCGGGTGTTTTACAACCACCCCGGCTTCATCCAGGCTAACGCCGATGCCCTGCGAGCGGCAGCTGCGACAGTCGACGCGTCGGCGCCGGTGATCTTCACGGCGCACAGCATCCCGGTGTCGATGGCGGCAACGTGTGACTACGTCGCCCAACTGCACGCCACCGCCGCGCTGGTCATGGAGGCGGCTGGGCTACCACCAGCCGCACCGTGGTCGGTGGTGTTCCAGAGCCGGAGCGGCCCGCCCAGCGTGCCGTGGTTGGGACCCGACATCGGCGCTCACCTGGCGGCGCGGGCGGCAGAGGGAACTACAGCGGTGGTGGTGGCGCCCATCGGGTTCGTGGCCGACCACATGGAGGTGGTGTACGACCTCGACGTGGAGGCGGCCGAGGGGGCGGACAAGCTGGGAATTACTCTGGTCCGGGCAGCCACGGCGGGCGTGCATCCCGCCTTTGTCACCATGATTCGCCAGTTGATCGAGGAGCGATTGGACCCCGCCGGGCCCAGGCGGGCAATGGGCCCCGACGGTCCGTACCACGACGTGTGCCGGGCCGACTGCTGCCCGTTACCCGCCGCCCGGCCATAGCACTAGTAGGTTCGAGAGTCGTGGCCGGTCATGACGCGGGTGTCGAGGTCGTGTGCCCCGGGTGCGGCCAAACGGTGCTGCAGAAGGCCATGATCCCGGTCGTCGGGGAAGACGGGCAGGGTGTGCGTTACCTGTGCATTGCCTGTGCCCGTGCCCTGATCTCGATCACACCGGACAGCCCGGCCGAGCCGGAGCCCGCCGAACCCGCTTAGGGCACGCTAGGGCCGCTCGCCCGTTCGCAGGCGGAGGAACGCCTCAGCCAGCCGCCCATCCGGCAAGCCGCCGGCCGCTGCGCTGGCGCCCAGGAAGGTACGAAGAAAACCGGACACGTCCCTGCTCGGATCCATCTGGCTGACGTGCCGGCGCAGCGCCGCCACCTTGCGGTCGAACGTGTCGGTGACATCGACCCAGGTGTCGGGCGTGGGCGAGCCCATCATCCACACCTCGTCGACCACATGGGCCGGGAGCCGTTCGCCCGGCAAGTTGGGAAAGGCGAACGGGTTGCGGGCGTCGGGGTACACCGCGCACATCGTCGCCTCGCCCGCCGCCATGTGGTCGGGGTGGCTGGCGAACATGCTCTTCCAGTTGCGCTCGGGCCATTGGGCGAGCACGCGATCGGGCCGTACCGAACGGATGACCCGGGCGATGTCCCAGCGCAACTCGACCGTCACCGTGAGCGAGCCATCGGGATAGCCCAGGAACACCACATCGGTGACGCCGACCTCCTTGGCCGCCGCCGTCTGCTCGGCCCGGCGGATACCGGGGATGTCGGCCCGGTCGACCGCCGGGTCGTGGCCCCCGGCATCCCCGTCGGTCACCACGCAATAGGTGACCTCGATCCCCTGGTCCGTCCAGGTGGCGATGGTCCCTGCCGCCCCAAAATCCACATCGTCGGGGTGAGCGGTTACCACCAAAACGCGTTCGACCTCAGGCATGCACCGACGCTAACGCCACCGCCGACCCAAGCGGCCCGAGGCCCGCGGTAGACTCGCCCTAGTTGTGAGCTGACCAGATGGGAAGGGTCAGATGACCCCAGCTCGGTGCGAATCGCAGGCGAACATGCCTGTGCGTCGCGCCCCACCCACCCATCAATGAAGGAGTCAGCACCAATCGTGACAACCCAAGAGAACGACTTTCGCGTCGCCGACCTGTCCCTGGCCGACTTCGGCCGCAAGGAGCTCGACCTGGCCGAGGTCGAGATGCCCGGCCTCATGGCCCTGCGCAAGGAGTACGGCCAAAGCCAGCCCCTGGCCGGTGCCCGCATCACGGGGTCCCTGCACATGACCATCCAGACGGCGGTTCTGATCGAGACCCTCATCGCGCTGGGGGCCGACGTCCGCTGGGCCAGCTGCAACATCTTCTCCACCCAGGATCACGCGGCGGCCGCCCTGGCGGTGCGGGGTATCCCCATCTACGCCTGGAAGGGCGAGACACTGGAGGAGTACTGGTGGTGCACCGAGCAGGCGCTCGCCTGGCCCAACGACGAGGGCCCCAACATGATCCTGGACGACGGGGGCGACGCCACGCTACTGATCCATCTGGGGATGGAATGCGAGCGCGACGGGACTGTTCCCGAGCTGGGGCCCGAGGACTCCGATGAGTTCGGCGTCATCCTGGCCACGTTGAACCGGACGTTGCGGGAGGACCCGAAGCGCTGGACCCGCATGGCGGAGGGCATCAAGGGCGTCACGGAGGAAACAACTACCGGCGTGCATCGGCTGTACCAGCGCCAGGAGGCGGGGACGCTTCTTTTCCCGGCCATCAATGTCAACGACTCGGTGACCAAGTCCAAGTTCGACAACCTGTACGGGGTGCGCCATTCCCTGATCGACGGGATCTTCCGGGCCACCGACGTGATGATCTCGGGCAAGACCACCGTGGTGTGCGGCTATGGCGATGTGGGCAAGGGGTGCGCCCAGGCGTTGCGGGGCCAGGGGGCCCGGGTCGTGGTCACCGAGATCGACCCAATCTGCGCCCTGCAGGCGGCGATGGAGGGATACCAGGTGCGCACGCTGGAGGAGATGCTGCCCGGCGGCGACATCTTCATCACCGCCACCGGCAACCGGGACATCATCACCGCCGAGGACATGTCCAAGATGAAGCACAACGCCATCGTGGGCAACATCGGCCACTTCGACAACGAGATCGACATGGCGGGCCTGGCCCGCTGGCCCGAAATCGGCCGTACCACGATCAAGCCCCAGGTGGACAGCTTCGACTTCCCCGACGGCCATTCGGTCATCGTCTTGGCCGAGGGGCGGCTGCTCAACCTGGGCTGCGCCACCGGCCACCCCAGCTTCGTGATGAGCTTCAGCTTCACCAACCAGGTGTTGGCCCAGCTTGAGCTGTTCACCCGGCGTGACGCCTACGAGACCAAGGTCTACGTGCTCCCCCGCCACCTGGACGAGAAGGTGGCCCGCCTCCACCTGGACAAGCTGGACGCCCACCTCAGCCAGATCACGGAGAAGCAAGCGGCGTACCTGGGCGTCGACCTCGGCGGCCCGTACAAGACGGAGCAGTACCGCTACTAAAACCACCTGGGGAAAAAGGGGACCGCGGCCCTCGGGTCGCCACGGCGGGTGCCTGGGCCGGCGGGCAACTACCCTTGCCGCCCATGCTTGCGCTGATGAGCCCACCATCGTGACCATGCTGTATGGGGCGGCCGCCTGCTTGGTGGCCGCCCAGATCCTCGGGATCTATGCCCTGAAGAGCCGCAAGGCCGACCTGATCTTCAGCTTCTTCATGGTCTGCCTGGTGGTGGCGTCGGCCACGCTTGGCTACCTGGGGGCGAAGAAGCAATTTGGCTGAAGTCAACATGAGTGGCTGAGCCATTGTGTGCAATTTGTGATCATATACGTACACAAATTGCACAAAATAGATCACACGCTCCCCACGAGTCACAACCCTCCAGGGCTAGCGCACGTGGTCCAGCGCTTGGCGCAGGTCGGCCAGTAGGTCGTCGAGCGTCTCCAGGCCGACCGACAAGCGAAGCAGCGCCGGGTCGACGGCCAGGGGGCTGTCCACCACCGAGGCATGGGTCATGCGATGGGGGTGCTCGATGAGGGACTCGACCGCGCCCAGGGACTCGGCCAACGTCCACAACCGGGTGCTGCGCGCCACCTCCAGCGCCGCCGCCTCGCCTCCCGCCAGGACGAAGGACACCATGCCCCCGAAGTTCCGCATCTGGCGGGCCGCGATGTCATGGCCGGGATGGCCGGCCAGGCCGGGGTAATGCACCTTGGCCACCGCCCGATGGTGCACCAGCAGGTCGGCCACGGCGGCCGCGCTGGTGCAGTGGCGATCCATGCGCACCGCCAGGGTCTTGATGCCCCGCAGGGTGAGAAAACAATCGAACGGCCCGGGCACGCCGCCCATGGCGTTTTGCAGGAAGGCCAGTCGTTCCGCCAGCCCAGCGTCACTGGTGGCCACGATGCCGCCCACCACGTCGCTGTGGCCCCCCAGGTACTTGGTGGTGGAATGCACCACGAGGTCGGCGCCCTGGGCCAGAGGCTGTTGCAGATAGGGGGTGGCGAAGGTGTTGTCAACCGCGACCACGGCACCCCGAGCGTGGGCGAACTGCGTGACCGCGGCCACGTCCACAATGGACAGCAGCGGGTTGGTCGGCGTTTCGACCCACACCATTTTGGTCTCGGGTCGCCACGCCGTGGCCAGGGCGTCGAGATCGCCCAGGTCGGTCGGGGTGAACTCGAGTCCTGACGGGGCGTGGACCTGCGCCACCAGGCGGTACGTGCCGCCGTAGGCGTCGTGGGGTACCACCAGGTGGTCCCCCGGCTGGAGCAGGCTGAGCACGGCGTGCTCGGCCGCCAAACCGCTGGCGAAGGCCAGGCCGTGCTCCGCCCCCTCCAGCGCAGCCAGACACTGCTGGAGGGCGGTGCGGGTGGGATTGGCGGTGCGGCTGTACTCGTACCCCAGGTGCTTGCCCACCGCCTCCTGGGCGTAGGTGGAGGTCTGGAAGATCGGTGTGACCACCGCACCGGTGCTCGGGTCGGGGGCCTGGCCGGCGTGGATGGCCAGCGTCTCGAATCCGAACTCGGGTGTCCCGCTGGTCATGTGTCGAGCCCGGGCCGTCCCGCCAGGAAATCCAACAGGTCGGACCGGGTCAGGATGCCGACCGGATGGCCGCTGTCCAGGACCAGCACTGCCTGGCTCTGTTGCAGCCGGGTCGCCGCCTCGTCGATCGTCTCGCCCATGCCGATGGTGGGAATGGGCGGGTCCATCACCTCACCCACCGGTCGGTCCACCACGCTCGGGTCGAGGAAAGCCCGTTCCAACAACGAGCGGTCGCTGACCGAGCCCACCACCTCGGCCAGGGACAGGGGCGGCTCGGCCTTGACCACCGGCATCTGGGACACCCCGAATTCCTTGAGCAGGGCGATGGTGGCCCGCACCGTCTCGTCGGGGTGGGCATGGATCAAGGGCGGGATCTGGGGCTGGCGACTGTTGCGTGCCATCACCTCGGCCACCGTTTCCCCGCCCGCCCGCAGGAAGCCGTGGTCGGCCAGCCACTGGTCGTTGTACACCTTGGACAGGTAGCCCCGACCGGAGTCAGGCAGCAGGATGACGACCACGGCGTCGGGGCCCAGGCCCCGGCCGATGGACAGGGCGGCCCAGGCCGCCGTGCCGCACGAGCCGCCGGCCAGGATCCCCTCTTCCCGGGTCAGCCTCCGGGCGGTGAGAAACGAGTCCCGGTCGCTCACCATCACCACCTGGTCGACCACCGAGCGGTCATAGGTGGGGGGCCAGAAGTCCTCGCCGATGCCTTCCACCAGGTAGGGCCGCCCCGTCCCGCCCGAGTACACCGACCCCTCAGGGTCGGCGCCGATGATCTGGATGTCCGGGTTGTAGGACTTGAGGGCCTGGCCCACCCCCGAGATCGTGCCCCCGGTTCCGATCCCGGCCACGAAGTGGGTGACCCGTCCCGCCGTCTGCTCCCAGATCTCGGGACCGGTGGAGGCGAGGTGAGAGGCCGGGTTGTTGGGGTTGTGGTACTGGTTGGGTTGGTAGGCCCCGGGCGTGGACTCGGCGATGCGCCGGGCCACCGAGTAGTAGGAGTCGGGGTGGTCAGGGTCAACGGCGGTGGGGCACACGATGACCTCGGCCCCGAATGCCCGCAGCAACTGCACCTTCTCCTGGGCGATCTTGTCGGGCATGGTGAATACGCAGCGGTAGCGCCGCCGGGCCGCCACCAGGGCCAGGCCCACGCCGGTGTTGCCCGAGGTGGGCTCGACGATGGTCCCGCCCGGCTTCAGCAGGCCGGCCGCCTCGGCCGCCTCGATCATGGCCAGGGCCGGTCGATCCTTGACGCTGCCTCCCGGGTTGAGGTACTCGAGCTTGGCCAGGAGGTGGCAGGACAGGTCGCGGCCTATCCGGTCGAGCCGGACCAGCGGGGTGTGGCCGAACAGGTCGACCAGCGAATCGGCCACGTCCATGACCGGTCCCCTATCCGCGATGGGGTCGACCTCCACCCCGGCCTCGGCCGTTACCGGCTCGTCGGTGTAGAAGGTGACGGGCAGGCCGGCCTGGTGCAGCTTCTCGGCCACCTTGAGTCCTGCCGGGAGGGCGCCCACCACACCCACGGCGTGGGGGATGTGCGCCCGCAGGTCGGCGATGGTGGCCGGGGTCACGTCGTCGCCCGCGATGGGCAGATGGTGGTTGGCCCGGGCCAGCAGGCGGGGTGGGGCGGGGTCGGCACCGACGATCACGAGGACGTCCACGGCCCGAAGGGTATCGCCGACTCGCTCGTCCGGAGATGTCCGTTCGGATCGACCCCAGAAGGCCCGGCGCAACTGGCTGGTACCGTTGACGCGAGATCGGGAAGGCAGGAGCTCAGACGATGGGGGCGGCGGAAGCGACGTGGTGCAGAGCGCCAATCCCTCGCTAGCCCGGCGATCGCGGGCCCACGCCGCGGCCCGCATCCGGGGCCGGCTGGCGACCACGCCGGGCCGTATGCGCACGGCCGGTGCGGCCATCGTCGTCGGGCTGCTGCTGCTGGCGGTGGTCGGGACCGGTGCCGTGCGGGCTCGGGAGCGCGCCACCACCGCCGTCGGTGGCCAGGCCGAGCCGCTGCTGCTGGGCGCCGAAAGCCTCTACTCCTCGCTGGCCAACGCCGACGCCACGGCCACCAACACCTTTCTCGAGGCGGGCCTGGAACCGCCCGCCCGCCGCCAGGCCTACCTGAACGACCTGGCCACGGCGGCGGCCCAGCTGACCAAGGTGGCGGGGCAGGCGGGCACGGCACCGGCGGTGACGAGCGCCTTGGGCGTCATCAACAAGGACCTCCCCATCTACAGCGGGATGGTGGAATCGGCGCGGGCCAACAACCTGGAAGGCTTTCCCGTGGGCGCCGCCTACCTGACCGAGGGCTCGACACTGATGCAGACCCAGATCCTTCCGGCCGCGGGAACGCTGTACCAGGTCGAGGCGCAACGACTCAATCAGGCCTACGACTCGGGACAGTCCTGGCTCGATGTCGTTGGCGTCCTGTTGGCGGCCTGCGTAGCCTTGGCCTTGTTGGTCCTGGCCCAGGGTTTCGTGGCCCGTCGCACCAACCGGTTGCTCAACCTGCCCATGCTGATCGCCTCGGTCCTTACCCTGGTCGTCGTGGCATGGACGGCGACTGCTTTCACCCTCTCCGCCCAGCACCTGAGCGACGCCCGCCACCACGGGTCGGATCCCATCCAGTTGGCCTCCAGCGCCCAGATCCTGGTGTCGCGGGCGCAGGTGGACGAGAACCTGGCTTTGGTCGCCCGGGGGGGCGACCCGCAGTACCTGGCCGATTTCGACGCCGTGGTCTCGGCGCTTGGTTCGGGGAGCGGATCGTCCGGCCTGGTGGGCCTGGCCGGGACCTATCCGGGGACCGACGCCACCAACATGGCCAGCTACTACGCCGGATACCTCGTGGCCCACAAGGCGGTGGTGGCGGCCGAATCGGGGGGGATGTTCACCGCCGCCGTGGCGTTGGCCACGGGCGACAGCTCGGGCGACGAGTTGCCCGCGGCCGCACAGCTAACCGGTGACCTGAGCAACGAGATCCTGATGTCACAGGCGGCGTTCACCGGCAAGTCAGTGGCGGCCAGCAACGACCTGTCGGCTCTCAGCCTGGGCGTGATCGGCCTGCTCATCGTGGCCGGCGCGCTGGCGCTGGTCGGGATGGAACAACGGATCAACGAGTACCGATGACGCGCCGCTTGGTGGTCGCATTGGTGTTGGTGGCTGCGCTGGCCGCGGCCTGCTCCACCAGCGACTCGGTGAGCCAGACCGCCATCGCCGCCCTGTCGGTCAAGGCCACCACGACCACCACCCCGACCAGCCCGACCACGGTGGCCCCCACCTGTGCCAACCCCACCGCCAGTTTGGCGCCCCAAGGGGCGCTGCCCGCGCCGGGGAACATGCCGGCCGGCTCGTTCATGGCGACCATCCAGAAGCGGGGTCGCCTCATCGTGGGCGTCGACCAGACCACGCTGCTTTTCGGCTACCTGAACCCGCAGGATGGCCAGATCGAGGGTTTCGACATCGACATGCTGCGCCAGGTGGCCAAGGCCATCTTTGGCGACGACGGGCAGAACGAGAACACCCGCATCCAGTTCGTGGCCATCAGCGCGGCGCAGCGCATACCGTTCGTGCAGAACAGCCAGGTGGACATCGTGGCTGACACCATGACCATCAACTGTGCCCGCGACACCCAAGTGGACTTCTCGAGCGTGTACTACGACGCCGGTCAGCGGATCCTGGTGCCCCAGAACTCCTCCATCACGTCCAGCGCCGATTTGGGCGGCAAGCGGGTGTGCGCGGCGGCCGGGTCGACCTCGATCGACAACGTGATCGACACCGCGGTCACCGGGGCCAAGTCACCGGCCATTCCCGTCTCGGTCGACCAATGGAGCGACTGCCTGGTGGCATTGCAATCGGGCACGGTGGATGCCATCTCGACCGACGACACCATTCTGGCCGGCTTGGCCGTCCAGGACCCACTGACCACGATCGTGGGGCCGAAGTTCACCGACGAGCCGTACGGCATGGCGATCAACCAGGGTCATCCGGAATTCGTGCGCTTTGTCAACGGCGTCCTGGCCCAGATGCGCAGCAACGGGACGTGGGCCGCCATCTGGAACCGTTGGCTGGCCAACGCCCATCTCGGTCCCACACCCGCGCCCCCCGTCGCCACCTACCGGGATTGACCGTGGACCTCGCCACCATCGACCGCAACCTGGCCCAACTCCGAACGACCGTGGCCGCCATGTCCACCAACCTGGTCGATCTGGAGAATGACGCGGGCCGCATGCGCCTCGATCAGTCACCGCTGGCCGGCGTGACGGCGCAGCGTTGGACCGACGCCACGGCCAGCCTGGCCCTGTTGTGGCAGTGGTTCAGCCAGATCAGCGACACCGTGGACAAGGCCACCGAGTTGCGGGGCACCAAGTCCCGGCTCGATCCGGCGCCATTGTCCCAGCTCGACTGGCTGGTCAACGGGCCGTCCATCGAACTGTCCAAGGCCGATGTGCCCCTGGCCCAGCGCGGCCTGTTCGGGCCGGCCGAGAGCTTGATCCACTGCTCGCCGCCCGAACTACTCGGTCGGATGCGGGCCGCCTTTGACCAGGTGGTGGCGGTGATCGCAGCGTGCAACCAGAACTGGAGTGTCGCCGACACTCGGCTGCATCCGGTCGAGGACCAGTTGGCCGAGGCCGGGCGGTTGGCCGCCGACGCGGGCGACGCCCATCGGCCGGAACTGGAACGGGCTCGCCAGCAACTCGACGGGTGGCGGCGGTCGGCCATGTGCGACCCCCTGGCCACGTGCGATTTTCCGGTTGACGCCACCTCCGCGTCGCTCGGCGCAGTGTGTGATGACCTTCGCCGGCTGCTCCAGCTGCGGGACAACCTGACCCCCCGGTTGGACGAGGCTCGCGCCATGTTGTCCCAGCTGCGAACCGCCACCGCGGCGGCGGCCGACGCCCGGGCCGAGGCGGTGGCCAAGATCGCCCACCCGGCGGTGGTGGAGCCGAGTCCGGTAGCCGCCCAGGAGGAAGTCCTGGGTCGGGTGACGGCGCTGTCGGCCCAGGGCGACTGGCGGGCCGCCGCCAACCTGCTGGGGCAGTGGACGACACGCGCCCGCGACTCGCTGGCCGAAGCGCAGGGCGCCCTGGCCACCAACCAAGCACCGATTGCGGCCCGCGACGAGCTGCGGGGCCGCCTCGACGCCTACCGGGGCAAGGCGTACCGCCTGGGACTGCTCGAGGATCCCACTGTGGCCGGGCTGTACGCGCAGGCCAAGGATGTCCTGTTCACCGCCCCCACCGACCTGGACGAGGCCAACCAGCTGGTCCGGCGATACCAACAGGCCCTGGCCGGACCAAGCCGCCGGGAGGTGGCCGGGTGAAGTGTCAACGCCGCGGCTGCGGGGGGACGATCGAGGACGGCTACTGCGACGTGTGCGGCCTTACCCCGCTGGCCCCGTCCGCCCCGACCTCGGCACCGCCCCCGCCCATCGCCCGCCCGTCGGGCAGCGGGCGCACCCCGGCGGGTACCGCCCCGTCCACCCCGTCCGGCCCGTCCGGGCCCTCCCGCCCCTCGACCCGCTCGACGGTGACGGGGCGCACCGGAACCTCGCGTAGCGGAAGCGGCCGGACCCGGGGTTCCAGCCGCAGCCATCTCGGTGCCGGTTTGGTGGAGGTCCCTCCCGTCCCCTACCGGGATCCCGAGGTGGCCATCATGGCCCACCCGGAAGTCCCCGAGGACAAGCGGTTCTGCGCCCGGTGCGGCGACCCGGTGGGGCGAAGCCGGGATGGCGTTCCGGGGCGCCCGGAAGGCTTTTGCCGCCGCTGCGGCCACGCCTTCTCCTTCGCCCCCAAGCTGGTCAAGGGCGATCTGGTGGCGGGCCAGTACGAGGTATTCGGCTGCCTGGCCCATGGCGGGTTGGGCTGGATCTATCTGGCCCGCGACCGCAACGTGTCCGACCGGTGGGTGGTGCTGAAGGGCCTGCTCGACTCGGGGGACGAGGACGCCATGGCCGCCGCGGTCGCCGAGCGCCGGTTCCTGGCCCAGGTCGAGCACCCGAGCATCGTCAAAATCTTCAACTTCGTCCAGCACAAGGGCTCCGGCTACATCGTGATGGAGTACGTGGGCGGCTCGTCGCTCAAGGATCTGCTGAAGGACCGTAGGGCCGCCGCGGGCCACGCCGACCCGCTGCCGGTGGAGCAGGCCATCGCATACATGCTGGAGATCCTGCCCGCGCTCGGTTATCTCCACCGCCTAGAGGTGGTGTACTGCGACTTCAAGCCCGACAACGTGATCCAGAGCGAGGACTCGCTCAAGCTGATCGACCTGGGCGGAGTGCGGCGCATGGACGACGACACCAGCGCGGTGTACGGCACGGTGGGATACCAGGCGCCCGAGATTGCCGAGGTCGGACCGTCGGTCTCGTCCGATCTCTATACCGTGGCCCGGACGCTTGTCGCACTGAGCGTCGACTTCAAGGGCTACCAACGGGAGTACGTGGCCAGCCTGCCGCGACCCGAGGACGTGGCGTTGTTCGCCCAGTTCGACTCCCTGTACCGATTCCTGCTGAAGGGCACGGCCACCGATCCCGATGCCCGGTTCCAATCGGCCGACGAGATGGCCGATCAGCTGGTCGGCGTGCTGCGCGAGGTGGTGGCGGCCAAGACGGGTCGCTCCCGACCGGCGGCCAGCGAGTTGTTCACGACCGACCTGCGACCCAAGCCCGAGCAGGCCGACTGGCGGCTCCTGCCGGCATTGGTGGTGGCGGCCGATGATCCCGCGGCTGGCTACCTGGCCACGTTGACTGCCACCGATCCCCGGGATCAGATCGAGCGGTTGGACAGCGCGCCGGTCCAGAGCCTGGAGCTCGACTTCCGACGGGCTCGTTGCCTCATCGACCTACGCGAGTACGCAGCAGCCGAGCAAGTCCTGGCTGCGGTTGAGGCCACTGATCCGGCCGAGTGGCGGGTGTGGTGGGTGCGGGGCCTGGCAGCGCTCGACCAGGGCGACACGGCGGGCGCCTGGGCCGCCTTCGACCGGGTGTACGGCAACCTGCCCGGTGAGCTGGCCCCCAAGCTGGCCCTCGGGGTCACCGCCGAGTCCGGGGGCGCACCGGAGCGCGCCGTGGCGTGGTACGACATCGTCTCGCGCACCGATCCCGGGTTCACCACCGCCTCGTTCGGCTTGGCCCGATGCCACCTGGCGGCGGGCGACCGGTTGGGCGCGGTGGAGGCGTACAACCGGGTGCCCGAGGGCTCGAGCTCCTACCTGGACGCCCAGGTGTGCGCCGCCCGGGCGCTCATCGAGGTGGATGGCAGCACGGTACCGGCGCTGGCCGACCTGGCCCGGGCCGACGCCTCCGTGGCCGGGTTGAAGCTGAGTGGCGAGCAGCGGGCCAGCCTGACCCGGGAACTGTTCGAAGCCGCCCTCCAGCTCCTGCGCACCGGTCGCATCCCACCCGACCCGGCCACCACCCTGCTGGGCGAGCCGGTGACCGAGGTGCGCCTGCGATTGGGCTTGGAGCGGGCATATCGCGCCCTGGCCCGGCTGGCATCCACGCCGGAAGAGCGGATCAACCTGATCGATCGGGCCAATCAGGCCCGCCCCCGGACGCTGTGGTGACCGACCAGCTCGATCCCAACGCCACCCTGCCCTGCCCCCGGTGTGGCGCCCCATTCGAGCTCGGTGACCTGTTCTGCGAGGCGTGCGGCGAGCAGCTGGGGGCCGAAGCGGCCGATACCGACCCGCTGGCCGCCCCCGCCGCCGCGTCCGCCACTCTCCCGTCCGATGGTGTGGCCGCCACCCCGAGCCCCGCCGACACCCCGGCCGGGTCATCAGATCGCTCGTCGCCCACCGCGCCGGCCGGCCCTTTTGGCCGGACCGCCCCGTGCGTGGGCTGCGGCGCTCCCCCGGCTGACATCGAGACCGACGGCTACTGCACCGTGTGCGGCCTGCTCCAACCGGGCCCGCGGGACCACCTCGAGGTCGACCTGGGCTGGGCCGCCGGGGTCACCGACCGGGGCCTCCACCATCCCCACAACGAGGACGCCTTCCACCTGGAACGGGTTGGGCCCGATGCCGACCGAGGCATCGTGGCCGTGGTGTGCGACGGCGTCTCCTCCTCGGTGCATGCCGAGGAGGCGGCCGAGACGGCGTCGGCTGCCGCCGCCACGATGCTGGCCGCCGTGGTGGCAGGACCGGGCAGCCTGGCCGACGCCACCGTCCACGCGGTCGACGCGGCCAACCGGGCGGTCACCGCCCTGCCCTGGACGGCGGCGGGCAACATGGCCAGCCCTTCGTGCACACTGGTGTCGGCCGCCTGCCGGGTGGGCGAGGTGGTAGTCGGTTGGGTGGGCGACAGTCGGGTGTATTGGCTCGGCCCGCCCGACGGCATCCGCCAGCTCACGGTCGACGATTCGTGGGCCGAGGCCCAGGTGGAGGCGGGCCGGATGACCGAGGAGGAGGCCGACGCTGACCCGCGGTCGCACGCCATCACCCGCTGGGTCGGGGCCGATGCCCCGGCGCTGGACGCCCAAGTGGTCACCGTGGTGCCAGGACCGGCGGGACGACTCCTGCTGTGCTCCGACGGCCTGTGGAACTACGCCCCCACCGTCAAGGACATGGCCGACCTGTTGGCCCGACAGACCTATGGCGCCACGCCCATCGAGTTGGCCCGTTCCCTGACCCAGTTCGCCCGCCAATCGGGCGGCCATGACAACATCACCGTCGTCGTGATCGAGCTGGGCGACCGCGTGGCCCAGGAGCAGTAAGCGCAACACAACGAGGAGGCAACAAGCCCGTGACCAGCTTCACCATGGAGACCTACCAGAACGAATACCTGGCCGAGGGGGCAGCCGAGGTCAACGGCATCGTCACCGTGACCGCCAGCGGGGGCGGAGCCGCAGCGGTGGCGACCGACGCGGCCGAGATCATCATCATCGACATCTCGGGTTCGATGAACTACCCCCCGACCAAGATCCGGGCGGCCCAGCAGGCCAGCTGCGCCGCCATCGACTGCATCCGTGACGGGGTGTGGTTCGGCCTCATCGCGGGCACCAAGCTGGCCCACCAGGTCTACCCGGACCAGGGAACCTTGGTCCCCGCCTCGTCCGAAACCCGGAACCAGGCGAAACAGGCGGTCATGGGATTGCAGGCCCAGGGAGGGACGGCCATTGGCGCCTGGCTGGCGTTGGCCAACCAGCTGTTCGCCACCGTGCCCAGCGCCATAAACCACGCCATCTTGCTGACCGATGGCAAGGACGAAAGCGAGAGCGCGGCCGAACTGGAGCAGACGCTGGCCGCCGCCCGGGGCCGATTTCAGTGTGACTGCCGGGGCGTGGGGACCGACTGGGCGGTGAGCGAGCTGCGCAAGGTGGCGTCAGCCCTGCTCGGCTCGGTCGACATCGTGGCCGACCCGGCGCAGCTGACCGCCGACTTCACCGCCATGGTGGAGCAGGCCATGGGCAAGGCCACAGCCGACGTGGCGCTGCGGGTGTGGACGCCCCAGACCGCCGCGGTGTCCTTCGTCAAGCAGGTGGCTCCCGATGTGGTCGACCTCACAGGCCAGCGGGCCGCGGTCAACGACCGGGTGGGCGACTATCCCACCGGTGCCTGGGGCGAGGAGTCCCGCGACTATCACGTGTGCGTCACGGTGAAGCCGGGGGCGGTGGGCGACGAGATGCTGGCCGCCCGGGTCAGCCTGGTGGTGGGGGGCCAGGTGGTGTCCCAGGCCCTGGTCAAGGCCATCTGGACCGACGACGCCCAACTGTCGACCCGCATCAACCGTGCGGTGGCGCACTACACCGGCCAGGCCGAACTGGCCCAGGCCATCCAGGACGGACTGGAGGCCCGCAAGGCGGGGGACGACGCCACCGCCACCCAGAAGCTGGGCCGGGCGGCCCAGTTGGCCGCCGCCAGCGGCAACGACGCCACCACCAAGCTGCTGGCCAAGGTGGTCGACGTGGAGGACGCGGCCACCGGCACGGTGCGCCTCAAGTCGCGGGTGGAGGACGCGGACGAGATGGCGCTCGACACCCGGTCCACCAAGACCGTGCGCGTGACAAAGTCGTCGTCGTGAGCGCCACCTGCCCCAACGGCCACCAGTCCGAGACGTCCGACTACTGCGACCAGTGCGGCGCCCGCATCGAGGGCGCGGTCGCGCCGCTGACCGATGCGTCGGGCGTCACTGCCCCGCCCACCGCCCCGGCACCGCCGGTCCCGGTGGATCCCGGCCTGGCCGCCGCGCCGGCCGCGCCGACGCAGGAGAACTGCCCCAACTGCCAGGTGCCCCGGGTGGGCGACGACCGCTTCTGTGAGGGGTGCGGGTACGACTTCCAGGCGCGGGCGCCTTCGCCCACCTCGACCACCGGGCCTGCGACTGGTGCTGGGTCCAGCGCGGCGTGGCAGGCCGTGGCGGTCGCCGACCGTGCATATTTCGACCGGGTGGCACCGGAAGGGGTCTCTTTTCCCATCCATTGCCCTTCGCGGACGTACCTCTTGTCGGGCGACGAGATCCGGGTGGGGCGACACAGCACCTCGCGAGGGATCCAGCCCGAAGTCGACCTGGCGGGTGCGCCGGAGGACGGCGCCATCTCGCATCTGCACTTCCTGCTGCTGGAGCAGCCGGATGGCTCGTACTCCCTGGTGGACCCCGGTTCGACCAACGGCACCACGTTGAATGACGATCCCACGCCGCTGATGGCCAACATCGCCGTTGCTCTGGCCGATGGGGACCGGATTCACCTGGGGGCGTGGACCACCATCACCATTCAGGCCCGCCCCGCCCCTTGATCGTGCCTGGCGCGGCAGCTTTGGCCCGTCTACCGTGGCCCCCTGGCGTTGACCGTGCGACGAACCCTCATCCCCACTGCCTTGGCGGTCCTGATGGCCGCGGTGGCGTGCACGGGGACCCCCACCCCGCCGGTGCAACAACCGCTTGTGGCGGGCCCGCCCGCCATCCCCGACACCCAGCCGGCAGTGGATTTCGCCCTGTTCCTAGGCCAGCGGGCCTTTGCCTCGCCGCTGAGCAACGAAACGGATTTCGCCCCGCTGCTCAGCACGGCGCGAGTCGACGGTGGCAACAGCGGGGTGGTCGACGGCCCGTCGCCGCTCGGCGTGGCACCGGTGACGGGCAGCGCCGAGCTCCCGCTTCAGCCGCCGTTGTTGTGGGGGCGCGGCGGCATGGTGGCGGGCTGCCAGATCGCACTCGACCCGGGTTTGACGAAGAACTGCCTGGCTGCGGTGGACGCGTCCACCTTGACCATCGAGGCCCGGTGGCTGCCCGCCGGGCAGGACCTCGATCTGGACTCGGCGGTGCTGTATGACTCGAGCCGGGTTGTCGTTGCCACCCTCCAGCGGCACGTCATCGTGGTGCAGGCACCGGCCAACGCCGGCGGGACCTTCCAGGAGCTGCGCGACATCGACCTGAGCGGCCACCTGGCCGACAACCAGAGCTTGCTGTCAGTGGCGGCCGATGTCGACGGCAACCTGTGGTTCGTCTCGGGCGGGGCGTCGCCCACCGGCCAACCGGCGGTCGACACCACCGTCGGGTATGTCACGCCCGATGACCAGGTGGTCACCACCACGTTGCCCGACCAGCTGGTTGCCACCGGCTTGGCGATCGACCAGGAGGACGTATACCTGGCCACCGCGCCCGCCGCCGCCCCGGTGCCCGAAACCGCGGGCGCGCCCGTGCTCGGCGCGGACGAGGGGCAGCTCTACGACCTGACGGCGGCCACCAACCTGGTCCAGGTGGTGTGGCACGAGTCGTTCGACGCCGGCAGCTCGGTCAAGGCGGGCGCAACGGTGCGGGGAAGCGGTGCCCCGGTCGTGCTGCTGGGGACCCAGTACCTGGCCATAACCGACAACGCCGACCCGCAGCCCCACCTGCTCATCTTCCAGCGCGGGCCGTTGGCACCGTCATCCAGCAGCGGGACCACCACCGCCACCTCCGGTGCCACCACCACCATGACCACCTCCTCCACCGTGCCGGGTGAGGCGCCCCAACCTACCACCGGGGACCCACGCCTGGTTTGCAGCGTCGCCCTGTTCAGCCCCGGGGCCAGCGCCGTCACCACCGCTCCCATCGGTTACTCGTCCGACGGCACCAACAGCGTGTTTGTGACGAACGGGTATGGCACCCCTCCCCCGCTCGCCGGCCCATCCGACGCCGGCCCGGCCAACGACATCGGCCAGATGCCCGGCGGCATGACCCGGGTCGACGTCCTGCCCGACGGTTCTGGCTGCCGCACGGTGTGGACGGCCGGGCTCCGCCTCGACACCGCACCCATCCTGTCGACCACCACCGGGCTGATCTATGGGTACACCCAGGATCCTGTTGCCGCCGCTTCCGGCAACTACGTGTGGTATTTCGTGGCGGTCGACGAGCGCAGTGGCGACGTGATCTGGCAGCAGCGGGCGGGGGCCGGATCGACCAAGAACGACGACGGGCTGCCCACCGTGGTCGGTGCCAACGGCGTGTTGTACCAGTGCGTCCCGCTCGGCTTGGTGTGGATGCACGACGTGGGTCAGCACCCCTGACGGCCTCGGCGCCGGTGGCGCGCCGGGCCGGTGTCGTGGTGCCCGGCTTCCCTGCCCGGTAGCGTCTCCCCGATGGCCATAAGCGCGGAGGACCGGCTGGGGACCGGCCTCCCCGTTCGGGACACCGAGTGGGCGGAGGACCCGGCTGGTCGATCGCACTGGTGGGTCGAGTTGTTGGTCGTGTTGTGGCTGTGCCTGCTGTACGACGACATCAACGACGACGCACCCATCCGCCAGAGCGCGGCCTTGGCCCACGCCCGCAGCATCTTGCATTTCGAGAACCTGCTGCACCTGAACCCCGAGCTCAGCCTCAACGCCTGGGCCGCGGCGCACGTGGGCATTGCCCTGCCTATGGCAGACTTCTACGACACCGCCCACTTCGTCGTCACCTTGGGTCTCGCCGCCCTGTTGTGGTGGCGCTACCCCAAGCTGTACCGCCCGCTGCGCAACACGCTGGTGCTCATCAACGTGGTCGGGTTCCTGGTGTTCTGGGTCTACCCCCTGGCGCCCCCGCGGATGCTGCCCGGAGCGGGCTTCATCGACGTGGTCGCCATCACCCACGCCTGGGGCTCGTGGCGCACCAGCCCGGTGGCGTCACAGGCCAACGAATTGGCCGCCATGCCCTCGCTGCACGTGGCCTGGGCGTGCTGGTCGGCCTGGGCGGGATGGCAAATCCTGGCCGGTCGTCGCTGGCGACCGGTGGTGCTGATCTACCCGTTGATGACCGCCCTGATCGTAATGGCGACGGCCAACCACTTTTTCCTGGACGTGGTGGGCGGCGTGGCCACCGTGGCGATCGCCTACGGGA
>Ga0302326_10003731_pt1 | contig 35750 bp, 27 predicted proteins | sample Palsa_T0_3_FD_202264 | JGI IMG/M metagenome (GOLD analysis project Ga0302326, IMG submission 202264) | Peat permafrost microbial communities from Stordalen Mire near Abisko, Sweden - Palsa_T0_3 | ecosystem: Environmental > Terrestrial > Soil > Palsa > Peat permafrost | place: Sweden: Abisko... | reverse complement strand
TGATGCACGATGCCGGTGTTGGGCGGCACGACCTTGAAATTGCTGAAGGCGGTCTGGCCCCAGCGCAGGAACATGTAGCGCTCGCCGTTGCGATTGAACTCGATCTGGTTGTTGTGCTCGAGGGAGTCTGCGGCGCCGTATTCGTCGACCTGCACCGAGTGATCGATGACGAGCTCGGCGGGCGCGAGCGGATTCACGCGCTGCGCGTCGCCGCCCAGTTTGACGATGGCCTCGCGCATCGCCGCGAGATCGACGATGCACGGTACTCCGGTGAAGTCCTGCATGATCACGCGCGCCGGAGTGAAGGCGATCTCGTGGTGCGGAGCCGCCTTCGGATCCCAGGCGAGGAGGGCCTCGATGTCGCTCTTCTTGACGTTCACCCCGTCCTCGAAGCGCAACAGATTCTCGAGGAGGATCTTCAGGGAGAAAGGCAATCGATCGACGCCGTGGGATTTCAGGGCAGCGAGGCTCAGGATCTCGTACTTCTGCTTGCCCACATCGAGCGTCGTCTTTGCCTTGAAGCTGTCCGTCATGATCCCTCCAGCGAAAAAAGAGAATTATAAGAGAGGATGTGCTCGGCGCGCCGCGCCGGCGCGGCGAGCGAGTGCCGCTCCGCGATCACGCCGCCGCCGAGACACACCTCGCCCGCATAAAATACCGCATACTGCCCCGGTGTGACCGCCCGCGCCGGCCGTGACAGTGTCACGTGCCAGCACCCTGCGCGATCGGGACGTACCCGGCAAGGCAGGTCGTTCTGCCGATAGCGCGTCTTCACCGCGCACTCGAGCAGCGCGCCATCGGCTGGCGTGCCATTGAATGGCATACCATCGGGTGCGACGAGCCAGTGCATCTGCTCCACGACGAACGAGTCGGACATGAGCAGCGGATGCTCGTGATCCTGCACGACCACGAGCGCGTTTCGATGCGTGTCCTTCGCCGCGACGTACCAGGGTGCCTCCGCGGCGCCTGCGCGGCCGCCGAGCCCGAGCCCGGAGCGCTGGCCAAGCGTGTAGAACGCGAGGCCGCGATGCTCGCCGAGAATTCTTCCGCCTGAATCCTCGATCGGCCCGGCGCTGGTCTTCAGGTACCGGCCGAGGAACTCCTGGAAGGGTCTCTCGCCGATGAAGCAGATACCGGTGCTGTCCGGCTTGTCGCTCACGCTGAGGCCGGCCGCATGCGCCCGGGCCCGGACCTCGCGTTTGTTGAGCTCACCCAACGGAAAGAGGGTGTCGGCGAGTGCCGCCGGCGCGACGCCATGCAAGAAGTAGCTTTGATCCTTCGAGCGATCGGCCGCCTTGAGGAGGCGCACGGCGCCGGTGTCGAACATCACTCGCGCATAATGGCCGGTCGCGATCTTCGCCGCGCCAAGACGGTGCATGTAATCGAGGCACACGCCGAACTTGATTTCTCGGTTGCACAGCACGTCCGGATTCGGCGTGCGGCCGGCGGCGTATTCGCGCAGAAAATTAGCAAAAACCCGCTCCCGGTACTCGTGCGCAAAGCTCGCCCGGTGCAGCGGGATGCCGAGCGTGTCGCAGACCCGGCGAGCGTCCTGCCAATCGCTCGCCGTTGTGCAGTAGGCGTCCTCGTCGTCCTCCCAGTTGGCCATGAACAGGCCCTGGACCGCATGCCCGGCCTCTTTCAGGAGCAATGCCGCGACCGCCGAATCCACGCCGCCCGACATGCCGACGATGACAAGATCGGGCTCGGCCCGGGGACCGATCGGGTCGGCCGAGCCGGAGGCGGCAGAGGACGGAGAGGGAGGCATGCGCGGATTATACCGGCGCGCGGGGATCGATGGGATTGCGAGGCCGGGAGCCGGCGCGCAGGGCGCGCGTTACATCAGCATTTGTCGCATCTGCGACTCTTGCATGCTGGTCTGCCAGACCTCGTCGAAGAAATTCAGGTACCGACGCACGACCGCCGGGTCGTTCATGTCGGAGATACCATCCCAGCGATCCGCCTGCAGCCGGTACACGAGCGCCCTGTCGTCGGCGATGATGAAGGCGCCCGCGCTTGCGGGATACTCCGGACTCATCGCACGCAGGTCGATGCAGCTGGTGAGACGGCGCGCGAGGGCGAGAAAGCGGTTGTTGTCCACCATGGCGCGCGAGGGATCGGCGAGCAGCACGCGCACTTTCGCGTAGGATCGGGCGAGCACCAGCCGTTTGATGGCCTCGAGAAAGGGCTCCTCGCCATAGATGAGGGGCTCGAGGTCCTGGGTGAAAATCGACAAGAGACGGGTCGCCGATTTGGCCACTTTGAGGCTCGCCTCGCGGACCTCGGGCATGGTGGTGAGAATGGTCCGGGTGCTCGAAACGTTGCCTTGAACGGTCACCTTCTCGGGTGCTAGCTGCGTCCGCTCGTCCGAATTACCCGCCATATGGTCGCTGCCTCAATTAGAGGTAAGAGGGTCCGTGTATACGAGCCTCGTACTTCGAGTTTTGATACTACCGGTTGCCCCCGGGAGGTTCGTGCCAACTGTGTCACGTTTCGGACGCCGAAAGGGGCCAAGAACGACCGTTTACCGCCCCCGCCTGGCCAAAAGCGGCGCAATACCCAGGTACCGGTGGGGCTCGAGGGCGAGCAGGCGGTCCTTCTCCCCGGGCGGCAGGTCGAGCGAGGCGATGAATTCGCGCACGGCGTGCTCATCGACCGGGCGCCCGCGCGTGAACGCCTTGAGCCGATCGTAGGCATCGGGGATTCCCTGGGCCCGCATGACGGTTTGTATGGCCTCCGCCAGCACCTCCCATGCATCCCGCAGATCCTCCTCGAGCCTCGCCTCGTCGAGCTCGATCTTGGAGAGTCCCGCATCGAGCGACTGATACGCGAGTAGGGCGTGACCCAAGGCGACACCGAGATTGCGCATCACGGTCGAGTCGCTGAGATCGCGCTGCAGCCGGGACACCGGCAGCTTCTCCGCGAAATGCGCGAGCAGGGCGTTCGAGACTCCGAGATTGCCCTCGGAGTTCTCGAAGTCGATCGGATTCACCTTGTGCGGCATGGTGGACGAGCCGACTTCCCCAGCAACGGGCTTCTGACGGAAATAGCCGAGCGAGATGTAGGTCCACATGTCGCGCGTGAAATCGAGGAGCACAGTGTTGGCGCGCGATAGAGCATGGCAGTACTCGGCGATCCAATCATGCGGCTCGATCTGCGTGGTATGGGCGTTCGGCTGCAGGCCGAGCGAGACGATGAAGCGCGCGCTGAATTCCGGCCAGTCGAGCTGCGGCAGGGCGGCGACATGCGCGTTGAAGTTGCCCACCGCGCCGTTCATCTTGCCGAGCAATTCCACGCGTGCGAGGCCCTTGCGCTGCCGCTCGAGACGCGCGGCGACATTGGCCAGCTCCTTGCCGACGGTGGTGGGCGTCGCCGCCTGTCCGTGCGTGCGTGCGAGCATGCCGGCATCGGCGTGGCGCAGCGCGAGCGAGTCGATCACCTCGCCGAGCGAGGTGAGCATGGGCACGAGCAAACTGCCGCGCGCGCGCTTCAGCATGAGGGCGTAGGCGAGGTTGTTGATGTCCTCCGAGGTCGCGGCGAAATGCACCCACTCGAGCTGAGCCGCGGTCGCGCCGCGCGCCTCGAGCTCGGCTCGAATCCAGTACTCGACGGCCTTTACATCGTGCTTGGTGCGCGACTCGATGCGCTTGATGGCGAGCACGTCCGTCGCGCTCGGGTCGTGCGCGAAGCGCCGCGCCCAGTCGCGTGCGCCCGCGGGGAGCGACGCGAGCGCGCTCGCCGCCGGACCGTCGGCGAGCGCGAGCAGCCACGCGCATTCGACGCGTACGCGCTCGCGCACCAGCCCGGCCTCGCAAAATATCTCTCGGACCGCATTGAGTTTCGCCGCATAGCGTCCATCGAGCGGCGAGAGCGCATCGGTGGCGTGATCCGTGGCGGGCATGGACATCTCGGATGCCGTCGCTAGGTGATAGAATCTTCAATCTTACAGGAAACCCGACCGGCGCTAGTAGAGAAGACGCGATGACCACATCCGACTACCGCGTCGAGCACGACAGCATGGGCGCGCTCGATGTACCGGCGCACGCGCTGTGGGGCGCCCAGACGCAACGCGCGATCCAGAACTTCCCGCCGAGCGGGCTGCGCATGCCGCGCGCGTTCATTCGCGCGCTCGGACTCATCAAGCACGCGGCGGCGAGCGCGAATGCGGAGCTCGGCGACCTGCCCGCTCCGGTCGCTGCGGCGATTCAAGTCGCGGCACTCGAGGTTGCGGCGGGCCTCTACGACGATCAGTTCCCGGTGGACGTGTTTCAGACCGGCTCCGGCACGAGCAGCAACATGAACGCGAACGAGGTGATCGCCACGCTCGCGGCCCGGCGGCTCGGCAAGAAGGTCCATCCGAACGATCAGGTGAACATGGGCCAGAGCAGCAACGACGTGGTGCCGACGGCGATCCACGTGTCCGCGGCTCTGCTGCTCAACGAGGGCTTGCTGCCCGCCCTGCGGCATCTGTCGAGCGTCCTCGAGCTGCGTGCGCGCGAATTCGAGGAGACGGTCAAGACCGGCCGCACGCATTTGATGGACGCGATGCCCATCACGCTCGCGCAGGAGCTCGGCGGCTGGCGGGCGCAGATCGACAAGGGCTGCGCGCGGCTCGCGGCGGTGATGCCGCGGCTGCTCGCGCTCGCGCAGGGCGGCACCGCAGTGGGCACCGGCATCAACGCGCGCGAGAATTTCGGCGCGGTGTTCGCCCGTCACCTCGGCGCGGAGACGCAGCTCGAGTTCGTGCCCAGCCACAACTACTTCGAGGCACTCTCGAGCCAGGACACGGCGGTGGAACTTTCCGGCCAGCTCAAGGTGGTGGCCGTGAGCCTGATGAAGATCGCCAACGATTTGCGATGGATGAACAGCGGCCCGCTGGCAGGGCTCGGAGAGATAGCGCTGCCCGCGTTGCAACCGGGCTCGAGCATCATGCCCGGCAAGGTCAATCCCGTGGTGCCCGAAGCGGTCACCATGATAGCGGCCCAGGTGATCGGCAACGACGCGACCGTCACCATCGGCGGCCAATCCGGCAATTTCCAGCTCAACGTGATGCTGCCCGTGATCGCCTACAACCTCCTGCAGAGCCTCGAGTTGTTGAGCATTGCGAGCCGCAATCTCGCCGATCACGCGCTTGCCGGCTTCGTCGTGAACGGAGAACGGCTGCGCGAGGCGCTCGATCGCAACCCCATTCTCGTGACCGCCCTGAATCCGATCATCGGCTACGAGAAGGGTGCGGCGATCGCGAAGAAAGCCTACGCGGAGGGCCGGCCGATTCTCGAAGTCGCCGCCGAGGTGACGCGCATGCCGGAGAGCAAGCTGCGCGCGCTGCTCGATCCGCTGGCACTCACCACGGGCGGGATCAAGGGTTCCGGGTCCTCCGGCTGAAGATGGATCCGCTCTACAGCAAGGCGCACATCCGCGAATCTCTCAAGCCGCAGCCGTCCGCGCCCGACGATGACATGCTGTGGCTGGCGCAGGGTCAACCGGATCTGGTGGCGCGGGTGCGCGCCTTCGCCTCGACGGTGCGGCGCACGCCCGCAGCCGTGCTCGTGCCGCTGGTCGAGCGCGCCGCCGGCTGGACGGTGCTGCTCACCCAGCGCGCCGCGACGCTCAAGGATCACGCCGGGCAGGTCAGCTTTCCGGGCGGCCGGATCGACCCGCAGGACGAGAGTCCGTGGCGCGCGGCACTGCGTGAAGCGCACGAGGAGATCGGGCTGTCCGAGAGCTTCGTCGAGTTCGCCGGTTTCTTGCCCGATCACTGGGTCGGAACGGGATTTCGCGTGACGCCCGCGGTTGCCTTCGTCAATCCGCTGTTCGAGCTGCGCATCGCCACGGCCGAGGTTCACGACGTGTTCGAGGTGCCGCTGGATGTCATCCTGGACAGTGCCAATCATAAGTCGCGCATGATGCAATTGAGCGACATGACGATCGAGGTCTGGGACATCCCGTACGGCGATCGCGTCGTCTGGGGCGCGACCGCGGGGATGCTACACACGTTCCGCCGCATGCTGATGGCGGGGCCGCAGCCCGCCGCGCCGTGAGCTCGCGCACGCTCGAGCTGCTCGCGATCATGGAGCGGCTGCGCGCGCCGGATGGCTGCCCATGGGACCGCGAGCAGACCTTCGCGAGCATCGCCCCCTACACCATCGAGGAAGCCTACGAGGTGGCCGACGCCATCGAGCGCGAGGATCTGCCGCATCTCAAGGAAGAGCTCGGCGACCTGTTGTTTCAAGTGGTGTTTCACGCGCAGATCGCGCGCGAGCGCGGCGCGTTCGATTTCGAGGCGGCCGCGGGAGCGATTTGCGACAAGCTCAAGAGGCGCCATCCGCATGTGTTTGCGGGCCAGGGGCGGCCGGCTGAGGGCCGGCCGAGCGCCGCCGAGCAGAGTGTCCTCTGGGAGAACATCAAGGCCGAGGAACGCGGCGCCGCCGCTGCGGCGAGTGCGCTCGACGGCGTGCCGCGGGCGCTGCCCGCGCTCATGCGCGCCTACAAGCTCAGCAAACGTGCCGCGCGGGTCGGGTTCGATTTCGAGCACGCGAGCCAGACGGCCGACAAGGTGGCCGAGGAGCTCGCCGAGGTGCGCGAAGCCGCCGCCGCCCACGAAGCCGCGAGCGGCAAGACTGCCGTCGGTGCTCCGCCGCCCGCCGCTCCTTCGGAGGGGATCTTCGAGGAGATCGGCGATTTGTTGTTCGCCGCCGCGAACCTGGCGCGCAAACTCGACGTCGACGCCGAGGCGGCGCTGCGCGCGGCGAACGCGAAATTCGAGAGGCGCTTTCGCGCCATGGAGGACCTTGCCCGGGCGCACGGCGAGATCTTCTCGAGCTTGAGCCTCGCGGCCCAGGAGGCCCTGTGGCTGGACGTGAAACGTGCCGAATGAGGCGGCCCAGCCAAACCCGGTGGCGCTGGTATTCAAGCATGACGCTGACCTGCCGATCTTTGGCCGCCGTCAGGAAATCCTCGCGGCCCTCGAGCGCCACCAGGTCCTGATCGTCGCCGGCGACACCGGCTCGGGCAAGAGCACGCAGCTGCCCAAATATTGCCTGGAGCTCGGGCGCGGTCCCGGGCGAGGGCGCGGCGGGGTCATCGCGCACACGCAGCCGCGCCGATTGGCGGCGCGCTCCCTCGCGGCGCGCATCGCCGAGGAGCTCGCGGAGCCCGTGGGGCGCACCGTGGGATTTCGTGTGCGGTTCGCCGACCAGGTGTCGGAGGCGACGCGGCTGGTGTTGATGACCGACGGCCTCTTGCTCGCCGAGCTCAACTCGGACCCGGACTTGCGCCGCTACGACACCCTGATCGTGGACGAGGCGCACGAGCGCTCGCTCAACGTCGACCTGCTCTTCGGGGTCATCAAGCGGCTCCTGCCCCGCCGGCCCGACCTGAAGGTCATCATCACCTCGGCAACGCTCGCGGTGGAACGGGTCGCCCGGTTCTTCGACGATGCTCCCATTCTCACCGTGAGCGGCCGCAGCCATCCGATCGAAGTGCGCTACGCCGCCGCACCCGAGGACGCCGACGACCCCGACTTGCCGGCGGCTGTGCTCGGCGCGTACCTGGATATCGCGACCACTCCCGGCCCTGTCGGCTCAGGCGACGTGCTGGTATTCCTGCCCGGGGAGCGCGAGATTCGCGACGTAGCGGACCTGCTCGAGCGCGAGCTCGAGAAGGTCGAAGTGCTGCCGCTATTCTCGCGTCTGTCGTGGGAGCAGCAGAGCAAGATTTTCAAGCGCGGACCGCGCCAGAGGATCGTGCTCGCGACCAACGTGGCGGAGACCTCGATCACGGTACCCGGCATCCGCGCGGTGATCGACTCGGGCCTCGCGCGCATCAGCCGCTACAGTCCGCGCAATCGCCTGCAGCGCCTGCCCATCGAGCCCGTATCGCGCGCGAGCGCCGAGCAGCGCAAGGGCCGCTGCGGGCGGATCGGAGCCGGGCTTTGCGTGCGCCTCTATTCGCGCGAGGATTTCGAGACGCGTCCCGAGTTCACCGAGCCCGAGGTGCTGCGCACGAATCTTGCGGCCCTGCTCCTGCGCCTGGCGGCGGACGGCCTGGGCGAGGCAGAGACGTTCCCGTTCCTCGATCCGCCCGAATCGCGCGCCCTCAGCGACGGCTATCGATTGCTGCAAGAGCTCGAGGCACTCGACGGCGAACGCCGCATCACCAGCCGTGGGCGGTCCATGGCACGCTTACCGCTCGATCCACGCCTCGCACGCGCCCTGCTCGAGAGCCGGCGCTATCGAGCCGAAAGCGAGCTGCTCGCGCTGGTCGCGGGATTGAGCGTGCCCGACGTGCGCATTTCAAGGACCAAGGAGGAGCCGGACGCGGACGATCCGGCCGCGGCGTTCGACGATCCGCGCTCGGAGTTCTCCGGGCTCGTGAGGCTCTGGCGCAGCTATCGCAAGGCGCGGCAGGGACCGAGGCGCGAGCTCAGGCGCTGGTGCAAGGAGCGGCAGCTCTCTTTACTGCGTCTATCGGAGTGGGACGATGTCTATGCGCAGGTCGCCGATCGGGCCGCGGAGCTCAACATCCTGCCGCAGGCGCGGGCGGCGAGCTACCCGGCGGTGCATCGATCGCTGCTCGCGGGATTCTGTACCAACGTGGGCGTACGGGGAGAGGAGGGGGAGTATCTGGGTACTCGCGGTGTGCGCTTTCATATCTTTCCGGGCTCGCCCTTGCGGCGGCGCAAGCCCAAGTGGGTGATGGCCGCCTACATCGTCGAGACGAGCCGCGTCTATGCGCGGCGCGTCGCCGAGGTCGAGCCGTCCTGGGTCGAGGCGGCTGCGCGGCACCTGTTGAAACACGAGTATCTCGAGCCCGATTGGGATGAGACTCGCGAACAGGTCATCGCCCGCGAGCGCATTACGTTCCTGGGGCTTACCTTGAGCGCGAACCGTATCGTGAACTACGGGCCCATCGCGCCCGAGGAGTCGCGGCTCATCTTCGCACGCGAGGCGCTGGTCTATCGGCGCCTGAGTCGGCGTCCTGCTTGGCTCGAGAGCAACGATGCGGCGATTCGGCATGCGGAGCTTTTAGAGGAGCGGCTGCGAGTGCGCGATCTCGTAGAGCCTGCAGAGCATTTCGTCGAGTTCTATGCGGGCGCACTGCCGCGGCAGGTGTCGAGCGGCGCTGCCCTCGAACACCTCACCCGGAATTTGAGCGAATCGCAGCAGCAGGCTCTGACGCTCAAGCCGGAGCAGATATTCGCGCGCGCGCCCGAGCCCGAGCTCCTCGCTCGGTTTCCCCAAACCGCCGCGATCGGAGGCTTGTCCATCCCCGTGGACTATCGCTTTGCGCCGGGCGCGGCGGACGATGGTGCCACCTTACGCGTGCCGCTGCTCGCGCTTCCCACTCTCACGCGCGCCGCCGTGGACAGGGCGATCCCGGGACTCATCGAGCCGCGCGTGAGCGCTTTGCTGCGCTCCTTGCCGAAGGAGGCGCGGCGCAGTCTCATTCCCATGGGGGCGGCTGCCCAGGAGTATCTCGCTCAAGGGTCGCCCGGGGCCGATGCGCAGGCGGTGCGAGCCTGGGTCACGCAGGTTCGCGGCGTACCGGAGACTCTCGCGCAGTTCGATGCGACGCAGGTGCCGCCTCATCTCGAGCCGCGGGTTGTCCTCCTGTCGCGCGGGCGCGAACTCGGCGCCGGCACCGACTTGAAGGAGCTGCGCCGGCGATTCGCGCTGGAAGCGCGGCGCGAGCTCGACGAGCGCGCTCGAGACGCCTATCCGGGTGTGTGGCGCCGCTTCGAGGCGGAAGAGTTGCCCGAAACGCGGGCGGTCGAGCTCAAGCAGGGGAGGTTGCTGGTGCATCCCGCGCTCGCGCGTGCGGGCGGTGCTCTCGAGGTCCGCTTCGAATGGTCGGCGGCAGAAGCTGCGCGCGGCTTCCGCGAGGGCGCGCTCGCGCTCGCTCGCCTCATGCTCGATCGGCAGTCGCGCGATCTCGAGAAGCGCATGGGCGGCGATGCGCAGCTCCTGTTGAGTGCCGTGCCTTATTTCGCGCGTGACGCCCTGATCGATACTCTTCTCGATCTGGTCTTCCGGCGCGCCTGCTTCGCCGAGGGCGAGCCCCCGAGGAACCGCGCGGCGTTCGAGGCGGCGCTCGAGGGAGGGCGCAGCGGGCTTCACTCGAGCCTCGAGGAGATCGTCGCAGCCGCGGTCGGCTGGTTCGCCCTGGCCCGAGACGTGCGCCGGTTGCTGGACGATTCCCGCGCAGTCGCCGAAGCAGCGCAGGAAACTCGGGCGCATCTCGCGCGCGTGCTCGACGCTGCGTTCTTGAGATCCCTCTCGGCAGACTGGCTGCGGCAGATCCCGCGATGGCTGCGGGGCGAGGAGCGGCGCTGGCAGCGCGCGCTGGCCCGCGGGTCGGAGTCCGCGCCGGTGCTTGCGGAGCTCAACGAGTGGACGGCCCGCTACGAGCGCCTGGCGGATGAGACCGGCGCGGAGCTGCGCCATCCGCCCGAGCTCCTGGAGCTGCGGCTGTGGATCGAGGAGTATCGCGTGTCGCTCTACGCGCAGGATCTCAAGACCGCGGGCCCGGTGTCGGCGGCCCGCCTGGTCGAGCGCGCCGCGGCGCTCGAGGCCTGGATCGCGCGCTGAGCGCGCTCACCGCCGCGCGCGCTCACCGCCGCGCGGGCTCACTCCCTAGACGTGTTATAGGTCGAAGTGGATGCCCTGCGCGAGCGGCAGCTGCGAGCTCCAGTTGATGGTGGTGGTCTGACGCCGCATGTAGGCCTTCCACGAATCCGATCCCGCCTCGCGCCCGCCGCCGGTGTCCTTCTCGCCGCCGAACGCGCCGCCGATTTCCGCTCCCGACGTGCCCAGATTGACGTTGGCGATGCCGCAGTCGCTGCCGTTCGCGGACAGGAATCGCTCGGCCGCCTGCATCCGGTCGGTGAACACCGCCGAGGACAGTCCGTAAGCCACATCGTTTTGCAGCCCGATGGCCTCATCCAGGTTGTCGTAGCTCAGCAGATACAGAATTGGAGCAAACGTCTCGGTGCGCACGATGGGCATGGCCGCCGCAGCGCGCACGATGGCGGGCTCGACGAAGTGGCCGGGCCGATCGAGCACTCGACCGCCGCAGAGCAACGTGCCGCCCTGGGCCTGCGCCGCCTGCAGTGCGGTCCGGTAGCGCTCGACGGCGCTCGCATCGATGAGCGGCCCCATGAGGGTCCCGGCATCGCGAGGATCGCCGATTCGCACCTGCTTGTAGGCGGCGACGAGGCGGTCCTCGAGCTCCTTGGAGCGCGAGCGGTGGACGATCACGCGCCGCGTGCTGGTGCAGCGCTGCCCGGCGGTGCCGACGGCGCCGAACACGATGGAGGGAACCGCGAGATTCAAGTTGGCCGATTCGTCCACGATGATGGCGTTGTTGCCGCCGAGCTCGAGCAGACACTTGCCGAGCCGTTCGGCCACGCGCACACCCACCCGGCGGCCGATCTCGGTCGAGCCCGTGAAGGACACGAGCGCCACGCGCCGATCGTCGACGAAGCGTTCCGCGAGCTCCGTGCCGCCGTCGATGAACACCTGAAAGATGGCGGGCAAGCTCTGCCGCTCGAGCACTTTGTTGCACAGCCGCTGCACCGCGAGCGCGCACAGCGCGGTCTTCGGCGAGGGCTTCCATACGGTCGCGTTGCCGCAGATGCAGGAGAGAAACGCGTTCCACGACCAGACGGCGACCGGGAAGTTGAAGGCGGAAATCACGCCCACGACGCCGAGCGGATGCCACTGCTCGTACATGCGGTGCTGTGGGCGCTCGGAATGCATCGTGTAGCCGTAGAGCATGCGCGACTGACCGACCGCGAAATCCGCGATGTCGATCATTTCCTGCACCTCGCCGTCGCCCTCGGCCTTGATCTTGCCGTTCTCGAGCGAGACCAAGCTGCCGAGCGCATCCTTGCGGGCGCGCAGCTCCTCCGCCAGCGCGCGAATCACTTCCCCGCGCTGCGGCGCCGGCACCACTCGCCATTGCCTGGCCGCCTCGACCGCTGCGCCGAGCACACGCTCGTAGTCGTCGGACGTCGCGCCGCGCACCCGTGCGAGCACTTGGCCCGTGGTCGGATTGAGTGTTTCGATCAGCGGGCCGGCCTCGAGCGAGCTCCAGCCATGGCTGCCCGACCAGCTACCGGCATTTATTTCATCGAGACCGAGGGCTCTCAGGGTTTCTCGGGCTTTGGACATGAGGGCTTTCCGGTGACGTTTGGGGCCGGCATTCTGCCGTGCCGGCGTTCGAAGCGCCACCCGAGCCGCGGGGATTTTTGCGCCCTGCGCGCGCGCTGTGTAGCATCGGCTCATGTCCAAATCTCCCCAATTGACCAACTGGCACCCGGCGAGCTGGCAGGGGCGTGCGGCGACTCAGCAACCGAAGTACGCCGACCCGGTCGCCCTTGAGCGGGTGGTCGCTTCGTTGAGTCGCCTGCCGCCGCTCGTCGTCTCCTGGGAAGTCGAGGCCTTGCGAGCCCGGCTCGCGCGTGCGCAGCGCGGCGAGGAGTTCCTCCTGCAGGGCGGCGATTGCGCGGAGAGTTTCGCGGACTGCGAGTCAGACAACATCGCCAAGCGCCTGAAGATCCTGCTGCAAATGAGCCTGGTGCTGCTGCAGGGCTTGAAGAAGCCGATCATTCGCGTCGGGCGATTCGCCGGGCAGTATGCGAAGCCCCGCTCTGCGGACACCGAAACGCGGGACGGTGTGACGCTGCCCTCGTACCGGGGCGACAACGTCAACCGGCCGGGCTTCACGCCCGAGGAGCGCGAGCCCGATCCGGAGCTCTTGCTGCGCGGCTACGAGCGTGCCTCGCTCACCCTCAATTTCGTGCGCGCGCTCATCGACGGCGGATTTGCCGATCTGCATCACCCGGAATATTGGGACTTGGGGTTTCTGCACCACGCGGCTCTGCGCGATGCATATCAGAAGATAGTCGATTCGATCGCGGAGTCGCTCGAGTTCTTCGAATCGATGAGCGGCCTTTCGGTGCACGCGGCGACCCGGGTGGAGTTCTATACGAGTCACGAGGGTCTGCACCTCCTCTCCGAGCAGGCGCAGACCCGCTACATTGAGCGGCAGAGAAAGTGGTACAACCTGTCCACGCACATGCCCTGGATCGGCATGCGCACCGCCCAGATCGAGGGCGCGCACATCGAGTATTTTCGCGGCATCGCCAATCCGATCGGCGTGAAGGTTGGCGCCTCGATGAGTGCAGAATGGCTGCAGGAGCTGGTTTCGGTTCTGAACCCGCAGAACGAGCCCGGCCGCCTGACGTTCATCCACCGCTTCGGAGTGAAGGACATCGCCGCGCGGTTACCGGCGGTGGTCGAGGCTGTGCGCGCGACCGGCTCCCCCGTGCTCTGGGTGTGCGATCCCATGCACGGCAACACCGAAACCACGGCGGGCGGGATCAAGACGCGGCGCTTCGACAACATTCTGGGCGAGGTCGAGGCCGCATTTCGTATCCACGAGGAGCTCGGATCGCGGCTCGGCGGCGTGCACATCGAGCTCACCGGCGAGGACGTCACCGAGTGTATCGGCGGCGCACGCGATCTGAAGGAGGCGGATCTCGCGCGGGCGTACAAATCCCAGGTCGATCCGCGATTGAACGCCGAGCAGGCGCTCGAGCTCGCGATGCTGATTGCGCGCCGTTCCGGGGCCCGCCGCGCGTCGGTAAAACCGGCTCGGGGAAACCCCTAGTCGAGGTCCTGCCCGCAGCTTATCTGGACGATAAATAACGGTAAATCAATAATATAGAAGATTAATATCGAATTGACTGCCGTTGTCCGGCAGCGATTTTGGAAAAACTCCATTGCCCCGCGCGATGCAGGTGCTATTCTGCGGCGCAAACCTGTCCCGCCCCTCAAAAGCGAGCGCGTGGTGGTTCTTCTCGTCTTCAAAGATCCGCTTCCAGGCGGGTCTGTTTACTGCACGGACCGCACGCAAAAATTATGAGTCGAACGCGGAATCTTTGCGACCTTCGCGGTCCAAGATAGCGTCGGCGACGCCACGGGTGGGGCGAATCGGCCCAAAGCGGCGGCACAGGTTGGGTTGCGCTCGGGTTAGTCCAAATTCGAGGCGCGATCACGGCGGGCTACGCGGAAGCACCGCGTAGCCCGTTTTTTCTGTAGGGTAGCAACGCTACCTTCATCACCGTTCTTTCGACATGAACAGCATTTACGATCCCGGCTGCCGACGCTGCGCACGTTTGGCGGCGTTTCTCGATTCGGTACGCCGCGATGAGCCCAGCTATTTTTGCAAGCCCGTGGCGCCGTTCGGCGATGCAAAAGCCTCCCTCCTGATCGTCGGCCTCGCGCCCGGAATGCACGGCGCGAATCGCACCGGGCGCCCGTTCACCGGCGACTTCGCCGGGATCTTGCTCTACCAGACGCTCTACAAGTTCGGTCTGTCGAATTCCCCGGTGTCGGTCAGCGCCGACGACCATCTCGTGCTCGTTCGGGCCCGCATCACCAACTCGGTCAAGTGCCTGCCGCCGCAGAACAAACCGCTGCCCGTGGAGATCAAGGAGTGCAATCGCTATCTGCAGGCGGAACTGGCGCAAAGCCCGGAGGTGCGCGTTATTCTTGCGCTCGGTGCGATCGCGCACCACGCGGTGCTGCGCGCCCAGGGCTTGCGCAGCGGCGAATACCGATTCGCGCACGGCGCCGAGCATGCCCTGAGCGGAGGACGCGTATTGCTCGATTCGTACCATTGCAGCCGCTACAACACCCAGACCCGCCGGCTCACGACGCCCATGTTCGAAGCGGTCATCGAGCGCGCGGTGGCGCTCCTGGATGCTCCGGCGCAGGCTGCGACGCATCGATGATGAGCGCCGAGTCAGCCAATCAGCTCGATACGCCCGTGCCGTTCGATGCGAAGGCCTTCGTCGACGCCTTACCCGCCAGGCCGGGCGTCTATCGCATGCTCGATGCGCAGGGAACGATTCTCTACGTCGGCAAGGCGCGCAACTTGAAGAGCCGGGTGGGCTCGTACTTTCAGCCGAGCAACGTTCAGCCGAAGGTCCAAGCGCTGATCGCGAAGACCGCGCACATGGAAGTCACCATCACCAACTCGGACACCGAGGCACTGCTGCTCGAGTTCAATCTGATCAAGAAGCATCGCCCGCGTTTCAACGTGGTGCTGCGCGACGACAAGAGCTTTCCGTACCTGCATCTGGAGACGCATCACGACTTCCCGCGCCTGAACTTCTATCGCGGCTCGCGCAAGGAAGCCGGCCGTTTCTTCGGACCCTATCCGTCCGCCGGCGCGGTGCGCGAAACCCTCGGCCAGCTGCAAAAGCTGTTTCGATTGCGCAACTGCGACGATCTGTACTTCTCCAACCGCTCGCGCCCTTGCCTGCAATACCAGATCGAGCGCTGCACGGGCCCCTGCGTGGGGCTCATTTCGAAGGAGGATTACGCCCGGGACGTCGACTCGGCGATCAAGGTGCTCGAGGGTCGCAACGATGAGGCTCAGGTCGAGCTCGCGCGCCGCATGGAGACGGCGGCCGAGCAGCTCAACTTCGAGGAAGCGGCGCGTGTGCGCGACCAGCTGAAGCACCTCAAGGTCATCCAGGCGCAGCAGATCGTCAACGCCGATATCGATCACGATGCGGACGTCATCGCCATCGCCTCCGCCCACGGCGAATACGCTATTGCGCTCATGTTCGTGCGCGGCGGCCGCAGCCTCGGCAGCACGAATTTCTTTCCCAAGGCGCCGCTCGCGGAGTTGCCCGAGGTCCTCGAGGCCTTCGTGACCCAGTACTATCTCGAGCGCGAGTCGCCGCCGGAGATCATCGTCGAGCGGGAGTTCGAGGGCACGCGCGTGCTCGAGACGACGCTCGCCGAGCGGGTAGGGCACAACGTGCGCATCGCCTCGCAGGTGCGCGGCATTCGCGCCCGCTGGCTCGAGATGATGCACAACAATGCCGACCAGGCGCTCAAAATGCGCGCCCTCGCGCGCTCGAGCATCGTGTCGAGCCTCGAGGAGCTGCGCGATGCCTTCGATCTCGACGAGGTTCCGCAGCGCCTGGAATGCTTCGACATCAGTCATACGGGGGGCACCGAGACGGTGGCTTCCTGCGTGGTGTTCGGTCCCGAGGGGCCGATGAAGAGCGAATACCGTCGCTTCAATATCGCCGGCATCCAGCCCGGCGATGACTATGCCGCGATGAACCAGGCGCTCACCCGGCGCTACAAGCGAGTGCGCGATGGCGAAGTCACGGCTCCCGATGTGCTGCTGATCGACGGGGGAAAAGGACAGCTCTCCGAGGCAGCGAAGGTGCTCGATGAGCTCGGCGTTGCAGGTATCCGGTTGATCGGCGTTGCCAAGGGCGCGGATCGGCGGCCGGGCCAGGAGCAGCTGTTCACGCTCGATCGACTCACGCCCACGATATTGCCGCCCGATGCGGGCGCTCTGCACCTCATCCAGCGGGTGCGCGACGAGGCCCACCGGTTCGCGATCACCGGGCACCGTCGCAGACGCGCCAAGCGCCACAGCCAGTCTATACTCGAGACCATTCCGGGCTTGGGCCCGGTCAAGAGGCGCGAGCTCTTGAAGCAGTTCGGCGGCATGCAGGGGATCTTGCGCGCCGGCATCGATGATTTCGTACAAATCCGCGGCCTGGGGCGGGAACTAGCCGAAGCGATCTATGAGCATCTCCACCCCGGAAAATAACAACCCCTGGTATCTCAGCTTGCCGAACGCACTCACGTGGCTGCGGATCTTGATGATTCCGGCGGTCATCGTGATCTTCTACCTGCCGTACGGATGGAAGGACCCGGCGACGTGCGGCGCCTTCGCTCTCGCCGGGATCACCGACAGTCTCGACGGCTACCTCGCGCGTCGCTGGGGACAGACCTCGCGGCTCGGCGCCTTTCTCGATCCCGTCGCCGACAAGCTGATCGTGACCGCGGCCCTGGTGCTGATCGTCAGCCGCGACCCGCGCTGGTTCATGGTCATCGTGGCGGTGGTGATCATCGGTAGGGAGATCGCGGTGTCGGCGCTGCGCGAATGGATGGCCGAGATCGGCGCCCGCGGCCGCATCAAAGTGTCGGTGTGGGGCAAGTACAAGACCATCATGCAGATCGTCGGCCTTTCCTTCCTCCTCTACAGGCAGAACCTGTTCGATCTGCCCATCTACAAGATGGGTCTCGTGCTCACCGGCATCGCCGTGGTACTCACTCTCTGGTCCATGTTTCTGTACTTGAAGCTCGCTTGGCCGGAACTGCGCGGCAGCGCAGCGCTCTGAGGGGGCCGCTGTCGCGATCCAGCGGCCCGGGTCTGACGGGCGTTCAGCCGGGTGCGGAGCCGGCGAGATTTGTGCCCTGGCTCAAGCATTTAGCCGCGCTTTTCGAGTGGCGCGGCTTGACTCCCGGCGTTACGTCTCTACAATTGCGCGTCTGCTTAAGGGCGGGAATAGCTCAGTTGGTAGAGCGCAACCTTGCCAAGGTTGAGGTCGGGAGTTCGAGCCTCCTTTCCCGCTCCAAATTGTCTTTGATCGTCAATCGATTGCGTCAACGCATCACATGAGTGGCGAGTGCACCTTCCTGCCCATCACTGCGCGTTTTGAGCGGCGCTTCGTGCGGGAGCGTACAGACTGTGTCCGATTCGCGGCGCACACTCGGGCCCCGATGGACCTCTGCGGCGACCAAATCATCCCCCTGAGCGCTGCTTGAGGCGAGGGAAGGGTCCGGCTAGATGCCGGACCCTTGCCCCCACCCGAAGCTAAAAGAATAACTGCGCGGCGTACGATGGCAAACAGTGCCGCGTGGGAAACGGAAGCATCCAGGCCACACGACCTCGTTTGTGCCGCTATCGCGGCGAGATTCTGCTGGACCGGTCCCTTGGCGTCGATTTCGGATTTCTCCACATCTGGTATGACTATGGGAATGCGCGTCCCGGAAGGATGGCGCCCAACAGCGCCTTCGGCTTCATCTCGATTGGTGCCGGAATACTCATCGCGGATCGCGTGACCTCCCGGAGCCGGGGAATAGGCGCCATGGTCGTGACCTTTTGTGTTCTTGCGGTTGGCCTTACCGGACTCGTGGGTTACGCGCTGACGCCGGATCTTTTGTTCGAGTGGACCCGTTCGGGGCGAATGGCCGTTAACACAGCCGCCGGTATGATCCTATGTTCGGTCGCGCTGCGCCTGATGTGGTCCGAGAGCCCTTGGTACGTGTCGCATCGCTATTTCGGCGAGGATGAGAAGATTCGGCTGCTCGGCCCGGCCACGCTGGTGGTGGTGAGCATCACTGCCGCATTGTCCGGCTTCGTCCTGCAGCGGTGGAGTTGTACGCGATCATTCGCCGAGCGTTGCAGATTGGTGTGCCGCTGTTCCTCGCCATCGCGCTGTTGGGCGCGAGCCTGCTGTATTTGCAACTCAAGCCCTTGGCCGCGCAGATGCTGGCTTCCGAGGCGCGCGCCAACGAAGGCGAATTGCAGATGCGAACGGTGATCGAGACGGTGGCTGACGGAATACTCACCTTCGATGCCGGCTGTTTGATCGAGGATGTGAATCCGGCGATCTGCGAGATCTTCGGCTACGAGGCTAGCGAGATGATCGGGAATGGAACCACCATGCTGATGCCGGACAAGCATCACACCGCAACGTACGGCCGTTTGCACGAGGATCTGAAGCGCGGGCTCGGATTGCTCGCCGGACAGCGGCGGCGGCTTCGATAGGGCGGATTTGCTGGCGCGCGCCGATGCGGCCATGTATGCCGCGAAGCACGCCGGGAAGGACCAAGTCGTCGCCGCCTGACCCTTTTCATCATGGGTGGAGCGCTTGGCGCGCCAACGTGGGGCGCTCATGTGCGCCTGGCCTTTTTGCCGAATTGCTATACAATCCGTGGCCTTGGCGAAATGGGCGGCAATCTTGCCACGGTTGAGCTCGCGAGTTTTTCGAGCCACGTTTCCAGACCCCGGGCTAAGTGGCAGAGTGGTCATGCAGCGGCCTGCAAAGCCGTGTACGCCGGTTCGATTCCGACCTTAGCCTCCACACAATCAAGTGCAAGCGGTTGCGCGCGCCGCCGCTCCCTACTGTTTGGCGAGCCCCGCACAGGCCGCAAAGTGGGCGCGCGTTTGGTCCATGAAATCGTGAATCTTCGAGACCTCGGCGGCTATTCCCGGGCGCTTGGTCATGGCAGAGACGTTCTCCGCAGACTCCAGCCCGAACGTGAGGGGTTCCTGGATCTGCTGGGCAACGAGCTTAAACTGCCGGTCCACGGTGGCGCGGTCGCGCTCGTCGGCCATCAAGTCCCTGGCGGCGGCGAGGTTCTCCGCTGCCAACAGATAGCCCCACACCTCCCCGAGCGAGTTGCGCAGCGTGGCGACGTTGACCACTTCCATATCACTCTCGGTCGATCCCTCTTCATTGCCGCCCAGGTGTCTTTTCCCCAGCAGCACCAGGCGCGTTTCAAAATTGCTCGCCGCATCCATCCTTTGAGCAATGACCTTGAAGCTCATCTCGTCGCACGCCCGTGGAACGAATTCCGCCGCGGCCGCCGTGGCTGCCACGACGAAACTTGCAACCAGGGGTGGTAAAACAACGGACCACAGCCGTCCGTGATGTCGGCGGTCAATATGAAATGGCATGGTTGGGGATTGCAGCTGGGAGTAGGGGGCGTCGATTTCGCGATACCATAGGCAGCAGCATAATGCCACTCGGCCCGAACCAACGTTGTGAATTCCAGGCTGCGGAAGCGAAATGCCACTCACGTCATTCGAAAAGGGGAAGCTCAAGATCGCCGCGCACGTGCGCGAGGAGCTCGAGCTCGCCCGGATTCCGTTTGAATCCATTCACTGCAAGTCGGAATCCCTGCACATCCCGCCCGGTATCGCGCGGCTGATCGTTACGGTGGACAACTGCCCCTCCTACCTCGATCTCTCCACGCCGGAGGTGGAGGATTGCGAGCTGCTCGTTGCGGGGGAGAGCTGGCATAAAATCGCCAAGTTCATCGCGGGACTGAAAAAGCGCTAGCGCCGCTTGGTGCCGCACGCGCCAAAGCGTTACAGTACGTATTTGGGGGCGCAATCGGAGCTCGCGATGTCGACGTCAGAAGACAGTTCAAGTCTCACCAGCCTGCGGCTCGCCAACAGTCCCAATGGCCTCGACCTGCGGCGGATCGGTGCTCACCCGGATTTCTGGTATCCCGTGGCCTGGTCCGACGAGCTGAAGCCCGGCAAGGTTCTGGGGCGGCGCTTCGCCGGGGAGCCCATCGCCATTTATCGAGGGTCGAGCGGTCAGGTGTTCGCACTCGAGGATCGCTGCGCGCACCGGCAGGTACCGCTGCACTTGGGCGTGGTGAGCGGCGACGAGATCAAATGCCACTATCACGGCTGGACTTACTGCGGCAGCGGCAAGTGCACGAGCGTTCCCTACCTCGGCAAGGAGCGGCTGCCGAACGGCGTGAAGAGCTATCCGGCGTGCGAGGTGGACGGTTTGATCTTCGTGTTTCCCGGCGATCCGGCGCTTGCGGAGAGCCGGCTGCCGCAACGGCTGGGTGCGTCACAACGCAAGGACTACAAGACCCGGCGACTGAACCGAGTGGTGGCCTGTCACTACACGTTCATGCACGAGAACCTCTTCGACATGAATCATCAGTTCATGCACCGCAAGCAGATGGGCTCCATCCGGGCCAACTGTCTCGGGCGCAAGCACGGCGAGGATTGGGCGCAGGTCGAGTACAGCTTCAGCCGCACCGGCGGCAAGCAGTCGATGGGCGAGACGGTGATCGTCGATCTCATGCGCAAGCGCAGCGAGGCGAAGAAGGATTTCTCCGATCACATGCGCATCCGCACCGACTATCCGACCCAGAACCTCAAGGTCTGGGTGGGGCGCGACATCCAGGAGACCGACGATCCCGTGCTCGAGGTATGGCTCGCGTACACGCCGCTCGACGCGGAGCAACGAACCAATCGCACCTACGGCTATCTCTCGGTCAAGAAGCCCAAGGTGCCGATCGTGATCCATGCGGTGTGGCCGTTCGTGGTGTGGTTTACCGAGAACATCTTCCGCGAGGACAAGGAAATCGTGGAATACGAGCAGCGCGCCTACGATTCACAGGGCGCGGACTGGAACAACGAGGTATTTCCGGCTATTCGCGATTTGCGCGGCGTGCTCGCACGCTGCGGCAAAGCGATGGAATAGGCGGCGGGCGGCCAGCCTTACTTGCGCACCGGTTGCACGGCTGGTAGCGGCGCAAGTGCAGGCTGCCGGCGTGCAGGGTGTCCCGGGTACCAGTTGAATCGGCCGCCGAGCGTCATCGCCGCGGGGACGACGAATGTGCGGATCACCGTCGCGTCGACCAGTACCGCGACGCACAAGCCTACTCCCATCATCTTCAGCACCGGCAGCTGTGCGCCTATGAAAGCGCCGAACACGGCCGCCATGATGAGGCCCGCGCCCGTGATGACGGGCGCCACGGCGACCAGCCCGGCGATGGTGGCGCGCTTGTTGTCTTGATCGATGGCGTACTCGCGCTTGATACGAAACAACAGAAAGAGCTCGTAGTCCATGGACAGACCGAAGCTCAGGCAGAAAATCATCATCGGCACTTCGAGCGGGATCGCGGAAAAGGGGCGCTCGAGACCGACCAGGCCGTTGAACCAGCCATGCTGAAAGATGGCGACCACCGCCCCGATTCCCGCAGTCACCGCGAGCAAATTCATGAGCACCGCCTCGATCGGCAGCAGGTAGGAGCGGAACGCGAAGAACAGCATGATGAGCGTGGCGCCCACCACGAAGGCGAAGATCTTCGGCAGGCTCTTGTACATGGCTTGATCGAAATCGTTGTGCTCGGCGGGATCGCCGCCGAGCTCGACCTTGAAGGGGCCCGCGGGCGATATGGATTTGAGATCGCGGGCCAGCTGCTCGATCTGCTTCACGCGCAGGGTGCTTGCCGGCGTGATCTCGAACAAGGCTGCGCTGCGATCACGACTCAGGTAGAGCTCCGCGATCTGTGGATGGGCGCGCAGCGCCTCTTCGGGGTTTTGGTAGAAAGCGGTGTATTCGTCTGCGCCGAGGCCGCGCTGCAGCGTGACGGGCGAGCCGACCGCGGAAATGCGCGGGTCGCGGGTCAGCCGCTCGGCATACTCCACCAGCGGCTTGATGTGCGCGGCGTCGAGCACGGGCCGGCCGTCGGTCGCACGCACGATGGCGTAAGTGGTCAGGGACGAATTGTCGTCGTGAATCTTCGCGAGAATGTCGGCGCCCAGGCGTGCCTCGGCGGCGGGCGGCAGGAACCAGCGCTCGTTACTCACCCCGGTGGTCGCTCTGGTGAGCGGCAGTCCGAGCACCAGCACGCACGCGCCCGAAAGGATGAGTACTTTGATGGGATGCTTGACGATCCACCGGCCAAGCTTGAGCCACAGCGCGGTGGTGTTGCCGAGGCGCAGCCGGCTCGGGACCACCGACCAGCGCTCGATGTAAGGCCCGAGCAGGACCAGCGCCGCCGGCAGCAGGGTCAAGGCGGCCATCACCGACACGCACACCACCAGCGCGCCGCCGATGCCGGCACAGCGCGTTTCGAGGATGGGGCTCCACAGGAGCCCGAGAAAGCCGATCATGACGGTGACGCCGGACCAGGTGATGGTCTGACCGGCGCGCGCGACGGTGTCGGCCACGCGTTCCGCGACGCTTTCATTCGGCTGGTTCTCGCGGTAGCGCGTCACCATGAGCAGCGAATAATCGATACCGATGGCAAGGCCGACCATGGTGACGACGTTGCTCAGCAGGTTCGAGACTGGAATGAACTTGGTGAGGACGAATGCCGCCCCGAGCGCCAGGGTGGTGGTTCCGAGGCCCATGAGGAACGGCAAGCTCGCCGCGATCAGGGTGCCGAACGCCATCAGCAGAATGATCAGAGTCAATGGCAACGCGCTTTTCTCGGCGTGATCGCCCCCCGAGGCGCTCAGCGCATTCACGTCGAAATCCGCGGCGGGACCTCCCGTGACCGCGAGCTGCGCGGTGGGGTCGAGCGCCATGAGCGCGCTGCGCCACGGCGCGACGGCTTTGCGCATGACCGTGACCTCGCGCTGCTGCGCGGCTTCCGTGGCGGCGGTTATCCCCACGATCAGCATCGTGATGTGCCCGTCGGCCGAGCGCAGATCCGGATTCTGTGTCCCCGTGTAATCCTCGACTTTTGCAACGCCTGGCACTTTCGCCAGCGCCTGCGAGGCCTGCCTCACCCAGCCGAGATAAGGCTCTTTGGCGACGTCGAGCCCCGGAGCCGACACCGCCACGATCAAGGGATCGATGAAAGGGTTGCTGAACTCTGTGCGTAGCGCGGCGTTCGCAAGGTCCGACGGGCTTCCCGGCACACCGGCCGCGCCCCCCACCGTTGCCTCCGGGAGGCGATACTCGCCCCAGGCACCGAGCGCAATCGCCACGATCCAGGCAAAGAGGATCGTGCGCGGATGTGTGGCCACCCATTGCCCAAGCCTGAGAAATCCGAAGTTCAACGCATCGCCTGTAGGAGTGGCTGCAAACGCAATGTTAACGCCTTTTCAGCGGTTTGTGGCAGATCGGGGGTTCTGTAGGTTTCGTTTTGGTGACAAAATTATCCACTGGCACCGGGGAACTCGCGAGGAGCGCCGAACATCGACATGTCCGAGCTGCAACAGTTCATCTATGTGAGCGGCGGCACGCGTCTTCCTTGGGACGCGCGCCTGGCGCGACGCTTGGTCGGCCCCTTGAGCAACAGTTGGGTCACCCCGAACCACTTGACGACCGTGCGCTTGCTGGTGGGTCTGGCGGCGGCGGCGGCGTTCGTGCCGGGCGCCTATGTGTGGTCGAACGTGGCGGCGCTCCTGCTGGCGGTTTCGAATTTTCTCGATCACTGCGACGGTGAGCTCGCGCGCATGAGCGGCAAGTCGAGCCGCGTCGGTCGTGTCTACGACCTCGCGAGCGATGCGCTGGTCACGGTCGTGGTGTTCATCGCAATCGGCGTCGGCGTGGGCGTCCGATTGAAAATGGTGTTGCCGGTGCCGCCGGTGCTGCTCGGCTGCATCGCCGGATGCGCGATCGCGCTGATTTTCTACCTGCGCATGCAAATCGAGGATCGGATCGGCAAGGCCGGCGCGCAGCAAACCTCGGTCGGCGGATTCGAGACGGAAGACGTCTTGTATCTATTACCCATCGCAACGTTGTGGGACCGCACGGCTTCGCTGCTGATCGCGGCGGCGGTGGGCGCACCGCTCTACGCCGCCTGGGTGGTGTTCGAATACCGGCGCGTGGTGCAGCGGCAGCAGGTCTCGACGACTCCAGAGAGTTGCGGCTAGCCCGGTGGCCGCGATGTGTCCCGTGGACGCCGAAGGAGCGCCACCTCTCCTGCGATCCGAAGGCGCAGACTGGTGGCGTCTCGATTTGCCGTCGCTGCAGCGCAAATATCGGGATCAGGGATCTTTCGTGTTCGTTCCGGGCTTTTTGCCGGACGAGCTCCGCGCGCAGCTCGTGGCGAGCGTCGATCGGACCGAGCCCGCCATCAACCGCAATTATCTACCCGGCCACAAGCAAGGCGGCAGCGTCAGCCGGCATACGATCGACCGGCTGGCCCCCGCCATCGCCCAGCTCTACGAATCGCCGCGGCTGATCGACTGGCTCGCGCAGTTGGCCGGGGAGCCCTTGCTGCGATCGCCCGCCGAGGATCCGCACGCCTATGCGCTCTATTTCTATACGCGCGCCGGCGATCACATCGGCTGGCACTACGACACCTCGTATTACACCGGGCGCCGCTACACGCTCCTCTTGGGGCTCATCGATCGCTCGTCCTGCCGTCTCGACTATGAATTGCACACCCGCGAAGCCGGGGCGAAGGCCGAAGCCGGCTCGGTGCAGCTGCCGCCCGGGGGCATGGTGTTTTTCGATGGCGATAAGCTGCGGCACCGGATCACACCGCTGAAGGCCGGCGAGAAGCGGGTATCGCTGACCTTCGAGTATGTGACCGATCAACGGATGCGGTTCGGGCGCCGGCTTATCTCGCAAATGAAGGACGCGGTGGCGTATTTCGGTTTCCGCCAGGTGTTTCGCGCGGTCAGAGCCGGCCGCTCCCCGCCATGACGCGCGCGACGCGCTGGCTGTTGTCTGCCGGCCTCGTGATATTCATCGCGGTGCTGGCCTCGCAAGGCTTGCCCACCGTGTTCTCCACCCTGGCCCTCGCCGGATGGGGACTGGTTCTCGTCGCGCTTTATCATCTCGTCCCGCTGCTGCTCGATGCCGCAGCGATCCGCGTTCTTTTCGTTGCCGGGAGGGCAGCCCCCATGCGCGAGGCCATCCTGGCCCGCTGGGTTGGCGAGTCTGCGAACAGCTTGATGCCCGCCGGGCAGATCGGCGGCCCGGTGCTGATGGCGCGGCAGTTGTCGCTGCGCGGCATGTCGATGCCGGACGCGGTGGCCACCATCACGGTCTCGACGACTCTGCAGACTTTCGGCCAGATCGGCTTCGCCCTGTACGGGGTGAGCCTGTTGGGCGCGCACGCCACCCATGTATCGGAGGGTACGCTGCGCACCTCCTCGCTGATCGCGAGCGGATTCCTCGCCCTGCAGATCGGAGGCTTCTACCTGCTTCAGCGGCGTGGATTTTTCAGCAAGCTCCTGCGCGCCGCCGTGCGTTTCGTGGGCAAGCGCGACTGGTCGGACTGGATGGGCCAGGCGCGGGCGATCGACGAGGCCGTGCAAGTGACCTATCGGCGCAGCGCAGCGGTGGCGGCGAGCTTCGGCCTGAGCCTGATCGGCTGGTTCGCCGGTACGGTCGAGGTGTACTGGATCCTGCAACTGCTCGGTTCGCCCGTGAGCTGGAGCGACGCGCTGCTGCTCGAGAGCGTGGGGCAAGCCATTCGCGGGGCTGCCTTTGCCATTCCCGGGGCGCTGGGCGTACAGGAGGGCGGCTACTTGCTGCTCGCCTCGCTCGTGAGCCTGCACCCGGAAACCGGACTCGCCTTGTCGCTCGCCAAGCGTGCGCGCGAGCTGATGCTCGGACTGCCGGGGCTTTTGTACCTGCACCTCTCGGGCCGGGCGGGGGCGGGAACCGTGCGCGCAGCGCCGCCCTGAGTAAGCCTATCTGGGCTATCGTGATGCCAATTTCTACAAGATGAAGGATCGAATGCGCGCCATCATTCTCGCAGCCGGCCGGGGACAGCGTCTTCAGCAGCCGGAAGATCAGCAGCTGCCGAAGTGCCTGCTGCGTTTCGGCGGCAAGAGTCTGCTCGAGCGTCATTTACTGGCGCTGCGCGAATGCGGCGTTGCCGAGGTGGTGCTGGCGCTCGGCTTCAAGCGCGAGCTCATCGAGGCGGAACTCGCGCACCTGCAGGCTGCGCCGCGCCCCGAGATCGTGATCAACACCGCCTTCGAGCTCGGCAGCGTGCTCACGGTCCACACTGCGGCCGAGCCGTTGCAGCGCGGCGGCGAAGTGCTCCTCATGGATGCCGACGTGCTGTATGACACACGTATCCTGAAGGCGCTCGTGGCGGGCGACCGGGCGGTGAATCGCCTGCTCATTGACGGCGACTTCGAGGCGGGCAGTGATGAGCCCGTCAAGATCTGTTTGCGTAAGGGCGAGCCGGTGGAGCTGCGCAAGCGCCTCGCACCGGATCTCGAGTACGACGGTATCGGCGAGTCCGTCGGTTTTTTCCGCTTCGACGAGGGCGGGGCGCGGCGTCTCGCGGAGCTCGTGGCCGGCTATGTGGCGCGAGGTGCGACCGACATGCCGCACGAGGAGGCGGTCCGGGACCTGATCCGCGAACGCGGCCGAGCCTTCGACGTGGCAGACGTGACCGGGCTGCCCTGGATCGAGATTGACTTTCCGAAAGATGTGACGCGCGCGGAGCGGGAGATATTGCCCGAGCTCGAGGCGTCGGGAGCGACACGATGAATGCATTGACCGGTGCGGCAGCAAGGTCCGCAGGCCATTTTTCCGCCGAGGGTGTCCGGACTCAAGCGAGTCGCAGCGAGAAGCTGCGCGCGATGCTCGAGAGTCCCGAGCTCGAGTTCCTGATGGAGGCTCACAACGGGTTGTCGGCGCGCATCGTGCGCGAGGCGGGGTTCAAGGGCATTTGGGCATCCGGATTGTCCATCTCGGCGCAATTCGGCGTGCGCGACAACAACGAAGTGAGCTGGACGCAGGTCGTCGACATGCTCGAGTTCATGGCCGATGCGAGCGACCTGCCTATCTTGCTCGACGGCGATACCGGGTACGGCAATTTCAACAATTTGCGCCGCCTGGTGCGCAAGCTCGAGCAGCGCGGCATCGCCGGCGTATGCATCGAGGACAAGCAATTCCCGAAGACCAACAGCTTTCTGAACGGCGAGCGGCAGCCGCTCGCCGACATCGACGAGTTCGCGGGGAAAATCGCCGCAGGCAAGGACACGCAGACGGACCCGAATTTCTCCATCGTCGCCCGGGTCGAGGCGCTGATCGCCGGCCGCGGCATGGAGGAGGCGCTGCGCCGTGCGGAGGCCTATCGGCGGGCGGGCGCGGACGCCATTCTCATTCACAGCAAACTCTCGAAGGCGGACGAGATTCTCACCTTCTCGCGCGAGTGGGCGCGAAGGTGCCCTCTCGTGATCGTACCGACGCGCTACTACAGCACGCCGACCGAAGTGTTTCGGGAGGCCGGCATCAGCACGGTGATCTGGGCCAATCACCTCGTGCGCTCCGCGGTCACGGCCATGCAGAGCGTCGCCAAGGACATCCACGACAGCGAAACGCTGGTGAACGTCGAGGATCGCATCGTATCGGTGGAGGAGATATTCCGCCTGCAGAACACCGAGGAGTACGCGGCCGCCGAACGCCAGTACCTGGCTGCCGGCCCCGCGAGCGGCTCGGCGATCGTGCTCGCCGCGACTCGCGGCCGCGGACTCGAGCCGATCACCGGCGATCGGCCGAAAGTGATGCTGCCGATCGCGGGCAAGCCCTTGCTGCGCTGGCTCGTCGATGGATTCAAGAAGCACAACATCCACGACATCACCGTGGTCGGCGGCTATCACGCCGAAGCCATCGACACGGCCGACATCAAGCTCGCGATGAACGAGCGCTATGCCGAGACCGACGAGCTGGCATCGCTCGGCTGCGCGGTCGGCTGCCTCGAGTCGGACACGATCATCTCCTACGGCGACATACTGTTCCGCAGCTACGTCCTGCGCGATCTCGTCGAGAGCAAGGCCGATTTTGCGGTGGTGGTCGACTCTCTCGGTCTGGCACCGGGTGATCGCACCGTCCGCGACTTCGCCTATTGTTCGCGCGGCGACGATCGCGGCCTCTTCGGCACGCGCGCGCTGCTCGAGCGCGTGACCAGCAAAGCGGATCCGAACGGGGGCGCGCGCGATGCGGCATCGCTCCCGGCGCCGGCGCAGGGACAATGGATCGGCCTGCTGAAGGTGAGCGCTCGCGGGCTCGCCCGGTTCAACACGGTGCTCGACCGGCTGCGCGCACGAGTCGATTTCGACCGGCTTGACATGCCGGCGCTCCTCAACGCCTTGATCGCCGACGGCGCGGCGATCGAAGTCCTTTACGTCCACGGCCACTGGCGCGGGGTCAACGATTTCGACGATCTGCGCCGGGCCGTCGATTTCGCCCACGCTCAATCGCAGCTCGGCACGGAGCCGGGTGCGGCTCCTCTCGCGCGTGATTGAGGCGCATCAGTTCGTCGAGGCGGCGCGTGAACGGGAATTTCGCTGGTACGCGGGCGTGCCTTGCTCGTTTCTGACGCCGTTCATCAATTACGTGCTGCAGGACCCCTCGCTCGAATACGTGTCGATGGGCAACGAAGGCGACGCGGTTGCGTTGATTGCGGGCGTCGCCCTCGGGGGCAACGGCGCGGGGGCGCCCGGGCGCGGCATCACCATGATGCAAAATTCCGGGCTGGGCAATGCCGTGAGCCCGCTGACTTCGCTCACCTGGACGTTTCAGCTGCCTCAATTACTCATCGTCACGTGGCGCGGACAGCCGGGCATCGCGGACGAGCCTCAACACGCGCTTATGGGCCCGATCACGCCCGCGCTCCTCGAGACGATGCAAATTCCCTGGGAGCTCTTCCCGACGGCTGCCGATGCCATCGGCGCGGCCCTCGATCGGGCCATTGCGCACATGGACGCGACCGGTCGGCCTTATTGCCTGCTGATGCGGAAGGGCAGCGTTGCGCCTTACGCTCTCGAGCGCGGCTCGACCGAGTTGACGCCGCGCACGGCCGAGTCGATGCGCGCGCAGCCATACGCGCGCTCGGATCTCGGGCGCGTGTCCCGGCAGGACGCGTTGCGGGAGGTCGTGGCGCGCACGCCTGAGGGCGCCACCGCCATTCTGGCCTCGACGGGATATTGCGGGCGGGAGCTTTACGCCATCGCCGACCGCCCCAACCAGATTTACATGGTGGGCTCGATGGGATGCGTGGTCCCGTGGGCCCTGGGACTCGCCCTCGCGCGGCCCGACCTTGACGTCCTGGCGCTCGACGGAGACGGCGCGGCGCTGATGCGGATGGGCGCCATGGCGAGCGTGGGTGCGTACCGGCCGGCGAATCTCAAGCATCTGCTGCTCGACAATGGCGCACACGATTCGACGGGCGGACAGGCGACGGTGTCTCCGCGGATTTCCTTCGCCGGCGTGGCGGCGGCCTGCGGTTACGCGCACGCCGTCGAGAGCGACGACCTCGCCGATGTGGCGGCGTGGCTGAAAGAGCCGCGCCTCTCCGGCCCGAGCTTTGTGCGCCTGTGGATCCGTACCGGCACGCCGTCGGGTCTGCCGCGGCCCTCGATCTCGCCGGTCGATGTGAGACGCCGGTTCATGCGGCATTTTGCCGGGGAGGTGCGCTGATGCTTCTCCTCAATCCCGGTCCGGTGACGCTCTCGGAGCGCGTCCGGCGCAGCCTGTTGCAACCGGATCTGTGTCATCGCGAAAGCGAATTCTTCGACCTGCAAGACGAGGCGCGGAAGAGGCTCCTCGAGGTCTATGCGCTCGATCCCGCGGCGTGGACCGCGACCCTGATCACCGCCTCGGGAACCGGCGCCGTCGAGTCGATGATCGCCTCGCTCGTGCCCGCGGATGGTCGCCTGCTGGTCATCGATAACGGCGTGTATGGCGAACGTATTACACAGATTTGCGTTCAATACGGAATCGCCCACGAGCGCATTACGGGAGGCTGGATGGAGGCGCCGGACTGGGATGCCGTGTCCGCACGACTCGATCGAGGGTCCTTCTCGCACGCGGCGCTCGTGCATCACGAGACCACCACGGGGCGTCTCAATGATCTGTCCGCGCTCGCCGAGATCTGCCGCACTCGCGGCGTCGGGCTTTTGTCCGATGGCGTGAGCAGCTTCGGTGCCGAGCCGATCGATTTTGCAAACGCGAGTCTCGCTGCGGTGGCGGGAACCGCCAACAAGTGCCTGCACGGCGTTCCCGGTGTCTCGTTCGTGATCGCACGCCGTGCGGCGCTGGCGCGTGCCGCCCAGCGCACGTATTATCTTGACCTCGCAAGGCTCGCGCGCTTGCAAGACGAGCGCGGAACCCCGTTCACGCCCGCCGTCCATGCGTGCTATGGGCTGGTCGAAGCCTTGCGAGAATTCGCCGATGAGGGCGGCAGATCGGCCCGTCATGGCCGCTATGCGGCGCTAGCTGAACGGGTCCGGGCAGGCCTTGCCGATCACGGCGTCGAAACGGCGATTCCGGCAGGGGAGTCGTCCGTGGTCCTGCGAGCGTACCGGTTGCCGCGGGGTATGACCTATCAGACGCTGCATGATGCGTTGAAGGCCGAAGGATTTGTGATTTACGCCGGCCAAAGCGGCCTATCGTCCACGCTGTTTCGCGTTTCCACCATGGGCAATCTGTCCGCGGGGGATATCGAGCGGCTGCTGCTATGTTTCGGGCGGTTGCTCGAGTGAAAACGACCAGTGGCTTGCTGGGGCGTGCCGGGGCCTTGTCGGCATTGTCCGCGGCGCTCGCCTCGCCGTGGGCCGCGGGCGCGCCGGTGGCCGGCGCGCCTCTGCTGCTCGCGCAGGTCGTACCCGGCTCGCCGGCCACACCGGCCGCCCCGCCGCCCGCCCCTGGCCAGCCCGGGCCGGTCGCACCGCCCGGCGTGCCGAGCGAGAAGGAGGGAGCGCAGGGACCCCAGCAGCCCAAGGAAAAGCCGGCCAAGCCCAAGAAGTGGTACCACGCGCTGACGCGCTGGGTCGATCCGCACGAGGCGCCATTCATCCCCGTGCCGTATATCGGAACCGATCCGAACTCGGGCACCACGCTCGGCGTCATACCCACGATCTTGGTGACGGACGAAAACGACGAAATCCGCAAGATCATCGCACCCGACATCATCCACAATCCGTACTTCGGCTGGGGCGTCCATGGGCGCATTTACAACTACACCTCGCCGGATGAGCAGTGGTCGGCCATAGGCGGCATCTACGAACGGGTGCAACGCTCATTCGACGGCGAATATCAGTTGGGCCGTCTGCGCGACACCAACTGGTCCTTCAATGGCAGCGCCATCTACGATGTCGACGGCACGCCGCGCTTTTACGGCGTCGGCAACGAGTCTCCGAAAAGTAACGAGACGGTCTATACGGCGCAGCAATACCTGGTCCAAGGACAGGTCGGCTATAACTTCAACCACGCCTGGCAGCTGCAATACACGGCTCGTTTCGAGGGCGTGGACGTCCTCCCGGGAACGCTCTCCTCGGTCCCTTCCATAGAGACCCGCTTCCCGAGGGCGCTCGGCGAGGGCATGAACAAGCAGCTGCTGAACCGCCTGTCCGTGGTGTACGACACGCGCGACGACATCATCATTCCCTCGAAGGGAGCCGAATTGGTCGCCTACGCCGGCATGGCGAGCCGCGACGGCATTCTCAACGACTCGCTGTACACCGAAACGGGATTCGACGGGCGCGCGTTCTTCCCGGTGTTGGAGAAGACCGTCATTGCCGCGCACATGGCCCTGCGCTACTTGCTGTCGTCGCACGACGTGCCCTTCTGGGCGCTCTCCAGCTTGGGCGGCGACGATAGCGTGATAGGCGGCAACCAGCCGCTGCGCGGCTTCGGAGATGGGCGATTCTACGACCGCGATTCTTTCTCCTCGTCCGTCGAAGTTCGCCGCAACGTCGCGACATTTCACGCGGTGGCGACGCAGGTCGAGATCGAGCTCGCTCCGTTCGTCGATGTCGGGCGTGTGTTCGACCACGCCAGCGCGTCGCCCTTCGAGCAGTTGCACAAAGTTTACGGCGTTGGGTTTCGCGGGCTCGCCCGGCCCTACGTCGTCGGTTTCGTGGACATTGGCTACGGCAGCGAAGGCGCGGCCGTCTTCACCGGCATCAATTATCCCTTCTAGTCGCCGGCGGGATCTCCCGAATGTTGCGTCGCGCTAGTGGCCGGCACCCGGGCGCACTGATTATGTCGTGTCATACACCTTCGTACTATAGAATCCCTCGTGCGCTTCTGTCTCAAGTGCCGTTGGTTGCCAAGAATGACAACGAACCAATGAGGGAAGGGTATTGGGCATCCGAGCCAATAGGTGCTTATCGGTTTCGCTGTGTGCACTGCTCGTGCCGTTCGCGCTGGCCGGGTGCGAGCAGCTGGCCGTGCTGTCGCCCGCGGGTCCCATAGGATCGGCCAACCGCACGATACTGCTCGATGCCCTGGCGATCATGCTCGCCATCGTCGTTCCGACGCTATTGGCGATACTGGCAGTTGCCTGGTGGTTCCGCGCCTCGAACACGCACGCGCGTCGCTCGCTCACCTTGACCTATTCGGGGCGCATCGAGCTCATCATCTGGTCGATTCCTGCGCTCGTGGTTTTCTTTCTCGGCGGCATCGCCTGGATCGGGTCCCACTTGCTCGATCCCGCCCGCCCGCTCCCCTCGAGCACCAAGCCGCTCGAGATTGAGGTGGTCTCGCTCGACTGGAAGTGGTTGTTCATTTACCCCGAGCAGGGGGTTGCGTCGGTGAACGAGGTGGTGGCCCCGGCGGGGGTTCCGCTGCATTTTCAACTCACCTCCGCGAGCGTCTTCAACGTGTTCTTCGTACCTCGGCTCGGGAGCGAGATCTATTCGATGTACGGCATGGTCACCCAGCTCAACCTGCAAGCGGATCGGCCCGGCATCTATCATGGCCTGGGCGCTCACTTCAGCGGTGAGGGCTTCTCCGACATGGCGTTTGATCTGCGCGCCGTCACACCCGAGGAATTTTCGGCCTGGGCCTCTGCGACGAGCGCCTCCGCCTCGGGCCCGGTGCTGGATGAGGCGGCGTATCGCAAGCTCTTGGTGCAAACCCAGAACCTCAAGCCCTACTCGTACCGGGCGGTCGCGCGCGATCTATTCGGCGACATCGTGTCGCAAAGGCTCCCGGCGGGAGAGGGGCCGCCGACCGGGCCGATCACTACCGCGGTATCAGCGCAGCAGGAGAATTGACGTGTTCGGCAAGCTGACTTGGCAGGCCATTCCCTTCGACCAGCCCATCCCGCTCGCCGCCGGAGCGTTCGTGGTTTTCGTGATCGTCGGCGGAGTGGCCTGGGTGTGGATCAAGGGCTACGTCCCCTATCTCTGGCGCGAATGGATCACGAGCGTCGATCACAAGCACATCGGCATCATGTACTGCCTGCTCGCGCTCGTCATGCTGCTGCGCGGTTTCAGCGATGCGATCATGATGCGCTCGCAGCAGGCGCTCGCGTTCCACGCCGGCGGCTACCTGCCTCCGGAGCACTACGATCAGATCTTCTCGGCGCATGGCACGATCATGATCTTTTTCGTCGCCATGCCCTTCGTCATCGGTCTCATGAACTTCGTGGTACCCCTGCAGCTCGGCGTTCGCGACGTCGCGTTTCCGACATTGAACTCGACGGGTTTCTGGCTCACGGCCGTGGGCGCACTGCTGGTCAACCTATCGCTCGTCGTCGGCGAGTTTGCCCGCACGGGCTGGCTCCCCTATCCGCCACTGTCCGAGCTGACCTACTCGCCGGGAGTCGGCGTGGACTATTATCTTTGGGGCATCGAGATCTCGGGAATCGGCACGCTCATGACCGGTATCAACATGGTCACGACGATTCTCAAGATGCGCGCCCCCGGCATGAACTACATGCGCATGCCGGTCTTCTGTTGGACCTCGCTCGCCTCGAGTCTCATGATCGTCGCCGCTTTCCCGGTCCTCACCGCGACTCTTGCCATGCTGCTGCTCGATCGCTACCTCGACTTTCATTTCTTTACCAATGCGGCGGGCGGCAACGCGATGATGTTCATGAACCTGATCTGGGCGTGGGGACATCCAGAGGTCTATATCCTGGTGCTGCCGGCATTCGGGGTGTACTCCGAGGTAGTCGCGACGTTCTCCGGCAAGCCGCTGTTCGGCTATCGATCGATGGTGATCGCCACCATGGCGATCTGCATCCTCTCCTTGACGGTGTGGCTGCATCATTTTTTCACGATGGGCGCGGGCGCCGATGTGAACGCCGTGTTTGGCATCGCCAGCATGCTCATCGCCATCCCTACGGGCGTGAAAATATATAATTGGCTCTTCACCATGTATCGGGGTCGCGTGCGGTTCACCTCTCCGATGCTGTGGGCGATCGGCTTCATGGTCACGTTCGTGATCGGCGGCATGACCGGGGTGTTGCTCGCGGAGCCCCCGGCGGACTTCATGTTGCATAACAGCCTGTTCCTGGTGGCGCACTTCCACAACGTGATCATCGGAGGCGTACTTTTCGGGGCATTCGCCGGCTACACCTATTGGTTTCCCAAAGCCTTCGGGTTCACGCTAGACGAGCGGCTCGGCAAGGCGGCGTTCTGGTGCTGGTTTTTCGGCTTCTATGGTGCCTTCGTCCCGCTTTACATCGTGGGACTCGAGGGGATGACACGGCGCATGCAGCACTACGATCGCCCTGAATGGCACCCTTGGATGCTGGTCGCCATGGTGGGTGCCCTGCTCATTCTCTTGGGCATCGCGCTCCAGGTCGCGCAGCTCACGGTCTCCATCCGCAGCCGCGACAAACGTCGCGAGCCCACGGGGGACCCCTGGGATGGTCGAAGCCTGGAATGGTCAACTTCGTCGCCTCCGCCCGTATTCAATTTCGCAGTCCTACCCACCATCACGGACGATGAAACCTACTGGAGCGTCAAGCAACAAGCGCGCGAGCAGAAGCGCCTGATCACGCCCGAGCCGCACTATGAGCCCATCGAGATGCCGCGTAACAGCCCGGTTGGTTTCGTCACGGCGTTCTTCGCGACCTTCACCGGCTTCGCGCTGATCTGGCACATCTGGTGGCTCGTCGTGCTCGTGCTCATCTGCGCCTATGCGACCTTCGTGGTGTTCGCTTGGCGCGATGTCACCGAGTTCGAGATTCCGGCCGACGAAGTCGCGCGGATCGACCGCGCCAATCGCCAGGCACGCGCCGACCAGTTGCGCGAGGTTGCGTCCGGGGCGCACCCATGAGTAGCGAGGCGCTGCGCGCCCCGGATCCGTATCAGTTGGAGCCACGCCCGGCGGGGGCGCATGCATCGCCGGCGGTGACCGGGCACGGCGCCGGCGGACCGGCGCCGAAGCGCATCGTTGTGGGGTACGGTTTTTGGATATTCCTGCTCTCCGACGTGATCATGTTCGCGAGCTTTTTCGCTGCCTACGCCGTGCTCTTCAAAAACACCGCCGGCGGCCCCACAGCCCAGCAACTGTTCGATCTGCACAATACCGCGGTGGAGACGGCGTGCCTCCTTGCTTCGACCTTTACCTGCGGGATGGCGAGCCTTGCGGTGGGTCAGCGCAGTCAGAAGTGGACGCAAATCTTCCTCCTGCTCACCGGAGTTCTCGGCCTCGC
>Ga0302326_10003730_pt1 | contig 35756 bp, 28 predicted proteins | sample Palsa_T0_3_FD_202264 | JGI IMG/M metagenome (GOLD analysis project Ga0302326, IMG submission 202264) | Peat permafrost microbial communities from Stordalen Mire near Abisko, Sweden - Palsa_T0_3 | ecosystem: Environmental > Terrestrial > Soil > Palsa > Peat permafrost | place: Sweden: Abisko... | reverse complement strand
GGGACTGCCACGCGATTACTGGAAGGGTCCGATCCCGTGCCGAAGAAGTTATACGGCCTGCCCATGTAGATTTCCCAATACGGAATGAAATACTCGCAAGGCTCCTCCACGCCAAGAGCAAATTCCGGATTAATCCGCCGGCATTCGGTCCGGACATCATGGAATACTTTCTCCGTCTCATCCACCATCCATCGGCCGTAACCGGGCGGATGCGGATGCTGCCGGTTATAGCAGACAAATGCCATGCCTCCATGATTCTGGTCGTACTGCACGATGGAAGCGCCACGCTGTACGCAACCGGTGAATGCGTCGACGATGTGCTCGCGCGCGAACGGGGTGCCGATGCAGAGCTGTACGCTGCCGGCCCACGGCGGGTCTTCCTCGGTGGGATGTCCGTTGGAATCGTACGCCGCGGCGCGAGGCGCGATTTCTTTGAGAAAGCGATCCCGCTCGTGATAGCCGACGTCATCCATGTTTACGCCCCACCGCGAGCCGGAGAGCAGCATGAACAAAGGAGAGCCCGCCTTACGCAGGGCCTGCGCAGTAGCTGCCCAAAGACTCTCCCCACCGTAGGGCGGAAAGTAATCGCCCGCGATCCAGGGCGCGATATGCTCCCATCCAAATGGATTAGTGATGACGCTCGAGTCGAAGAATTCGGCATACCTGGCTTCGAGCGCAGGTATGCGGGAAGGATGGAAATCGGGATTAAACAGCCGGTTGGAAGGAGGAAAATACATCGACCACTCGGCTGAGTAGGGATCCCCGCGCATCGCGAAGGTGACAATCGGAAGGCCGTCGGCGAGATACCGCGGCAGATTCCGATCGGCAATCTTTTTCGCCCACTTCTGTTGCAACGCCCACTCGCTGTAGATGTCGGCCGCATCCTGCCAGGTGCCCCTGAACATTTCGAGAACTGTTTCGTAGGGCAAGTCGATATCTTTGCCCGGCGTCTCATTCGGGTTGTGTTCGATCGAAAGGTCCAAAGCGCCGTTGATGCGCGCGACGCGGAAGTGCTTGAGCCAGCCATTTCCATCTTGCGTCATCTCGAGCAGACCGGAAGCCCCATCGTGATAAGCCATTAGCTGGAGCGCCGCCTGACCCGGATAAATGGTGCGGTGCGCGCGCCCGACCGGCATGTGCTCCCCTGGGTCGATAAATTCCTGCCCATCCAGAAATGGATAAAGGAGATGGTTCTGGCCGGTTGGCGTCAGCCGTAAAGGGGCCGCCCATTGCGGATAAAACAGCGAACGGACACCGAACACCCCCGTATTCCGAATGGCGATTCTCCAAAGAACGCGAGGCGAAGCGGAGCCGGCTCGAAGCGTGCAAGTAATCTTGAGATGTTCCTGGGTGTGCTCGAAAACCAGCGTGGTGCCCGAGGCCGTTTGCCGTGCCGACACGGAATGTGCGGTAGCGGAAGTGATGTCGAACGCCGATCCATCCGCTCGCGAAAGGGTGATTCGATACAACGGCAATTTTGCTTCTGACGAAATGAAATCGCGACCGTTAGCGCTATCCCGAATCGAAGTAATGCCGTATCCGATGCCGGAGTCGAGTTTGATCTGCAGGCTGCCAGACTCCAGCCGGATTTCGCCAGCCCTCAGCCCGGCCGCCAGAGCCAGTAGCGCAACGAGAGCGCGATACATTTTGTCAGTCGCTCATGCGCGTCGCACGAATCACTATGTCCTCGCGGAAAGGTCCGACCTGGAGTGCAACGTTCTTACCGCCTTCCATCATGATCCCGGGAGAATACCGTCCAGTTACGGGCGAATACAGTCTCACTGCAAATTTCCCGGCGGGCAGCGCGAAGGCAACCTCTCCGCTGATCGGGTCGCCGGCGGACGGATCGGTCACTTCCCGCGCGTCGGCAAGATAAGCCGAATAATCCTGGGCGCCCACAGACAGCGCCGACGCGACCAGGTGATCCGGTTTCGCCGTGATCCAACCGGGCGCCGGTTTCGAATGTAGAAAATCGACACCGGCCATGAACTCGGAAAGGTGCTGCATCCAACTGCGAATGTCCCGCCTGGAGGCCGGGGTGCCCGCTTCACTGCCAACCGTGATCGAAAAATCAATGTAATCGTAGTGCGCGCCATTCAGTAGCGCGGTCCATGCCCGCTTACGATGAATGGTCCAACCAACGGGATCCCGATACATGCTGGCAGTGTTGTCCTCATCGAGAACCGTGGGCTTTCGCAGGTTGTGCGCCGCCAGGCAGAAGTCCGCCACTTCGGACAGCATCAGCTCTTTGGACATAAAATTCCCGAGCTGGTAGGAACGGCCGGCCAGGACAGTGTTGGGCAGCGGGTGCACATTCACGATCTCAAACAAAGGGCCGGCGAAGGTTTTATCCAGCGGAAATCGAAATTTGGGGCTGTACGCGAACGCCTCTTGTCCTCCGATGAGGTGCGGCCGATTGAGCTTACGCATTTCGTCGCGCATAGCGTCCCCCATCTTTTCCTGCCAGGCGTCCACCTCCGCGGGTGAGACATGTCCCGGCACGGCGCCGCCCGGCTCGTTGCAGATTTCGTAGTAGACGTTGTCGTACTGGCTGGTTTCCTGAATGATTTTTCGCGCGTACGCGGTCTGACGCCGCACCAGTTCCTTGTCTGTCAGGGAAGGGTATTCAGGCCACTCGATATTGCCAACGCCCTGCTTATTATTCTTGGCCCGAAAGGGATTGAGCGCCCAAACGTTGTCGGCGTAAGTGTTGCTAAAGACCGTAAGTTCGACGATGATGCCTCTTTTCGACGCGGCATCGAGAAAGCGATGTAAGCGGTCGAAATACTCGGGATTCCACTGGTCGAGATCGTAGATGGGCTCGCCGTCCATGGCCTTGCCGGGCCCCGTGCGTGGAAATGGCGCTATGTAATCGGGGGATTCGGGTTTGCACGGCGACGAAGGATTGCGCGCGCTCTGCAGCTCCCGGAAAAGCAGGAACGTTCGGGTCAGTGTAATCTTGTGTTCGGCCGCGTCATCCAGATACTTCTCAAAGTCGAATGGCCGGTTCATTACCGATCCGTAGTGTTCCGAAGCCGTAACCAGCACCAATGGCTTGCCGCGAAAGAGAAAGTACCTCGGGTTATCGGGGTGTATGCTCACTGCGTCAGCCGGATATGCGGCCGAACACAGCAGTACCCCTAAAGCGACTTGTTTGAGGCTCAGTGACATTTTGAAAAAAATGGTTGCTTATTGACTTACTGATCCGAGGGTTTTGTGCAGCCAGTCGATCATTCCGGCTTTATAGCCTTGAAATTTCGGATCCTTCTCCCAGTTGATGACACCATGAATGCCGCCCTGCACGGTAATCAGATCGGAGGGTATCCCGTGTTCTTTAAACAGCTTCATCGCCAGCGTGGATTGCGCATAGGGTACCGCCTCATCTTCCGTGCCGTGAATGAACAGGAATGGCGGAGTCTTACGGCTGATGTAAGTAGCAGGGGACGCCTCGCGAATCTTGGCCCTGGCGGCCGCATTCCATTCCGTGATCTGAAAAAAACTCTGCAAACCGCCTTCCGGAGGTTTGCTCTCGAACTTCCGGCAGAATTCCACCATATCGATGGGCCCGTAAAATGACACGACGGCTGCCACATCGTAGGGCGGTTGATTGCGGGTTCCCACCAGATTGACCAGATGTGCGCCGGCGGATTCGCCCATCAGCGCGATTTTTTTAGTATCTACTTTATACTCACCGGCGTGCTTCTTCACAAACAAAATGGCGCTTTGCACGTCTTGCACCGCGTCCGGATATGGGTATTGCGGGGCCAGACGGTAGTCGATGGTAAACCACGTGTAACCGGTTTCCGTGAGCGGCTGAAAGAGCGGCAATACAAAGTTGGCGGTCTTGTTTCCATTGGTCCAGCCGCCGCCATGAACCAGAATTACGGCGGGAAACGGGCCGCTGCCCGGAGGAACATGCGCGTCCAGCCGCAGTGTGACGGGATGATTGGTGAACTCGATATCTTTCATCACCGCGTACGGAGCGGCCGCCTGGAGGGCCGTCGCCCAGCCTGAGAGAACACACGCAGAAAATAGGATCAGGTTCCGGGTCATCATCTATAGCAGCTAAACCAGCGGCGACCGGATAGGCGTGCCATTGTTCGACAGCCTGATGGGGCGGCCACTCGGCGCGCGGTATTCCTTGCGGGGGTCCATACCCAGCCGATCATAGATGGTGGCGATCAAATCTTCCACCGATGTGGGGTTGTCCTTGGGTTCGGCGCCAGTCGCGTCGGAAGAGCCATATGCCTGCCCGCCCTTGACACCGGCCCCGGCCAGCAGCACGGAAAACACGCGCGGCCAGTGATCTCTTCCGGCGTTAGCATTGATCTTGGGCGTACGTCCGAACTCGCCCGACACCACCACCAGAGTAGAGGAAAGCAATCCGCGATCCGCCAGATCCTCCAGCAACGTGGCATACGCCATGTCGAATTCCGGAAGCAAGACCTTTTGCAAGCGGTTGAAGTTATCGCCGTGCGTGTCCCAAATGGCGCGTGCGGCATTCACCGTCACGAAACGGACGCCGCTCTCTACCAGCCGCCGTGCCAGCAGGCAGCCCTGACCGATCGGCGTGCGGCCATAGCGGTCGCGCAGCGGTTCGGGTTCGGCCCAGATATCAAACGCCTTCTTCACCGCCGGCGATCGCATGATCCGTTCGGCCTCGACATAAAAGCTGTCACGCGATTCGGTTATGCCTTTGGTATCCCGCACGCGGAATGCGTCGTCCATCTGCTTCACCAGCGCGCGCCGGTCGGAAACGGTCTTCCAATCCACATCTACAGGCAACTCCAGATCTTCTACCCGGAAATCGGGCGCGTTGGGATCGGACCGGACCCAGAACGGAGAGTATGCGCTGCCCAGGAAACCAGGCCCCATGGCATGGTCGAGCATCGCATTCAATACATACGGCGGCATGCCCTTGCGCAGGCCCAGTTCCTTGGCCACCACGGATCCCATTGAGGGAAACTCCATGGACTGTATGGGAAGGTAGCCGGTCATCAGAAAGTAGACGCCGTTGAAGTGAATGGCGGTCTTGCCCCAGACGGATCGCAGGATCGCAAACTTATCCATCTGCTGCGCCACGCGCGGCAGATGCTCGCAAATGCGAACACCGGGAGACTTGGTGGCCACCGAGTTGAATGTGCTGCGAATGTCGGAGGGCGCGTCCGGCTTCAGGTCGAAGGTATCGAGATGCGACATCCCGCCGTCGAGCACAATCATGATGCACGACTTATCGGACTGAGCCGGGGATTGTGCACGCAACGAAAGATAATCGCCAAGGCCCAGGCCCAGCGGCCCTAGTGAAGCAATGCGGATGAACTCACGCCGTCCCCAAAGTTGGCTCATAACTGCCATGCCCCTTCTTACTAATGGTTATAGATAAACTCGTTACCGTCCAGAAGAGCCCACACTACGTTTTCCAGGCCGGCGCGCTCGGTGGGCGCCCGGGCCCCGGCAGTGTGGCACATCTCTTTCTCATGTACGGTGGGATACCGGCCGAGTGCAGCCAGGTAAAAATGCTCGACAATCTGATCTTCCGTGCGGCCCTGCGCGATCATCTGGGCCAGCTTGCCATGATCACTGCGAATCTTTTGGTTCACCGTATCGCCGGCCATCATATTCATGGCTTGCCGAAGCGAGATGTTCTCGTTGCGCTCACACTTGGCTGCGTCCCGCTTGGGCCGGTCATACATATCCAGAAAAGACGAGGGCACGCCTCCATCGGCAAGGTTCACCGCCCGAACCCCCGGATAATACGCCAGGAACTTCTCGGGTACGCCGGTAATCTCCACAACGCTGTCCAGCATCTGTTCGGCAGTTAGCCGGCGCATGTAGTATCGGGAATAATCGATCTCGTCGTCCCGGTTAGCCGGTTTGGGAATCGAAGAAAGCTGGTACGTCCTGGTGTTGAGAATCGTCCGCAAAAGATGGCGCACGTCGTAATGATGCGCAGTGAAATCGGTGGCCAGGGCGTCCAGCAGCGCGGGGTTGGTAGGGGGATTGGTAGGACGAAAATCATCCACCGGATCGACCAGCCCTTTACCCATTAACTGCCGCCAGAATCGATTTACCGTCGCACGCGCGAACCACGGATTCTGAGGAGACGTGATCCAGTCGGCAAGAAGTTTACGGCGATCCTGGAGCGGCCGGATAGCGGGCTCCGTGCCATCCAGAAAACGCGGCCTGATCACTTGCTTGGTCTCCGGATGCCGGTACTCCTGATCGAACGAGACATAATAGATCGCTTCGACTGGCGGAGGCCGGCGGCCTTTTCCGCGAACCTGCGCGAAGAAAGCCGTCAAGCCGATAAAGTCATCGCGTTTCCACACACCAAAAGGATGATCATGGCAGCGCGCGCATTCGATGCCGACCCCAAGAAACGCGGTAGCCGCCAGGGTGGTCAGGTCTTCGGCAGGCCGCGAATAAAAGTTAACCGCGCCATTATCCCAGGTGCTGCCGCTCGCCGTCAGGATCTGCCGCACGAATTCGTCGTAAGGCTTGTTCGCGGCAAAGGCATCGCGTAACCAATCCTGGAAATAGGCCGTGCCGTCATTCACGGTGAAGACGTTGCTGGCCATCAGCTCTGCCCACTTCATTCCCCAGAAGTCTGCGAAATCCCGGCTCTCCAAAAGCCGATCGATGAGTTTGGCGCGCTTGTCCGGCGACTGGTCGGCAAGGAACTGCCGAACCTCCTCAGGCGGCGGGACAAGGCCGACCACGTCCAGATACACCCGTCTCAAGAACTCCGCATCGGTCGACTCGGTGGAAGCCTCGATGTTCATCTTCGCCAGTTTTTGAAAGACGAGTTTATCGATAAAATTAGCGGGTTGAACCGTCGATGCCACTGCCGGAGCGTTCAAAGTCACGCCTACCTGCAGCGCCGCGACTAAGCCTAGCGCGCGCACCACGATGGTGCCCTGGCCGTTACGCTTGGCTTCCACCTCGCCTTCGAGGTTCACGGGCACGGCTTCTTCGTTGTTGGACGTGTACCGCACGCGCCGCGTGATGTCCTCCTGTGAGCCATCGCTGTACGTCCCGACCACTACGATGTGCTGCCGTGCGCCCGCCGCCTTCAAAACGCGGAAATCCGTGGGATAGACATCCATGCGGACCAGCCGCGGCGTGGATGGAGCGCTTTGCGGAGTGCCTGCACGAAGCCAGTTCAGCAGCGTGGAGTACTCGTAGGTCGAAATGTCTTTTTGCAGAATGTGTCCGCCGCCGTGAGGAACCGAAAAAGTAGGCTTTAACAAAATGAGACTATTTTCCGGGTCTGTGCGATTGACCCGGCGTCCCCCGGAAGCCTCGACGACCGCCCGATAGTCGGCATCCGGATCGTATCCGAACAAGGAGAGCTTAAATCCCTTCTGACCGTTGATCGACCCATGGCAATTGGTGTTGTTGCAACCCATTCGCGTAAAGATCGGGGCGACATCGTGCGTGAAGTCAATATTTTCCGTCCGCTTGGGCTGTACGATCACAACGCTCTCGGCGTGCTGGCCGTCGAACTCGGCTTTGACTTTCGCGATGCCTTCTTTCAGCGCCTTGATCTGCCCGGACGGTGCTGCTTCGAGAACGTCCGAGTCAAACGTAAGCTTGACCTGCTCGGTCACATCGCGTTCGCTGCCATCGTCATAAACGGCGGTGAAGAGCAGATGATGCTGGCCGCCGGAGCCGTGGATATAGGCGACCTGCGGCGCGATCTGTAACTCACGTAACTGAGCGCCGGAACAGAGCGCGGTAAACAGACAGAAAATCGATGTCAGGCGCATTTACTTTACTCGTATACCGATCGCGGAAGTTGTCTCGGAGAGCTCACGGCCATCTGCCCGGCGGCCGCGGGCGCGCAGGGCGATACGGTATTGTCCCGGCTCAACGGTTTTGGGATCCGCGGCTAAAGTCACTGTCTCACTTCCCCCGTCGGCGCCGCTCTCCTGACGAACCAGCCGCATCCCGGCCGGCAGGTCCTCGATATCAAACTGCAGGGCCGGCGCGGCACACTGCGGACAGTGCTCTATCTTGCACACTAACTGAACTTCCGGACTCTTACTCCGATCGATGACAAAACCCGACGGAGGCGGTTCGACACTCAGGGCGATCTGCGGCTTTTCGACGAAGGCAACTTGCACAGTTTGACGAGGCAATTCGAGGTAACCAGCACCGTCCTGAGTCGAAATAGGTGGCGCAAGCAAGGCCTGTACGAGCCGCTTCTGGCCCAATTCGGCGCGCGCCGCCAAGTGCAAAGCCGCTAAACCATGACCCGCGACTTCCAGCTTGCCGGCGTCCTCGCCGCCAGAAATCCGGAGCGGTTTAGACGTCCAGCCTGGGGGCAAATCTTCTGCCGTAATCTCCACATCACCCTTGAAGCCTTCTTCCCGGGCAATAGCGACCGGGATCGAAGCTTCGGCGCCCTCTGCTACGTTCAGATGATCAATCATTACTCCGGCGCGGAAACCGGGTTCCGGCGGCCGGATGGTTAGCCGGTAGGTCAGGTCTTCGCTCCCGCGGCTGGAATTGTCCAGGATCACGATATCGTAATCGCCGGCTGCGTCCGCGTCGTTGGCGGCCCGCGAAACGAATGCGTGGGTCAGTTGGGGGTCCAGCAGTTCCTTCTTCAGAACGGTGTCATAGAAACCCGAACAGGGTTTGCATCGTTCGTCGGCCGAGTCGCTGAAGTCCCCGTCAGCCCGCAATAGCGCGACTTGCGGATCGCTCATCTGCGATCCAAGACTCACGGCGTCCACATGGAACGTCATCGCATCGTCGGAGTTTACTTTGAATCGATACGCATCATGCTCCCCGGGCGAATGGATCCGGCCATTCACGATAACCGGCGGCATGATCTTCTGCGGAGCTGATCCCGTTGCAAGGACTTCCTGGCCGTCGCTGACGGCAAATCCCAATGCTCCGAGATTGCCCGAATCGTCCGGAAATCGCAGTAGATGAATGCCAGGCTCCGCGTCCGCGGCAACGTGAACCTTCATCCGAAACCTACCGCCGGTGGTGCTTTCCACCGGCTCGCCGTCGACACCTTTTCCAGAAAAGACCGGCTTGGCGCCCGCATCGAGAAAGTCCGCGTGAACTTCCACTTCGGTGGTTGTGCCGCGCCGGGCCCCTGCAGGGAAGACCGACCAGAGCATGGGGCTTCGTCCGATAGCCAGTTCGTATTGCCAGTTAATTAACTGATCGTCTTTGACCACGGTGAAGAAATCCGCGAAGCGCCTCGGATACACCACGATAAAGTAGTCCCCGGCTTGTTGGAACCGGTATTCCATGTAAGGATCGGGCCCGATGCCGGAGTGCTTTCGGGCCAACTCGTGACCGTTAGGATCGAGGAGTGCGATGGAGACAAACCCGGGTGCATTAGTGCGAGCGGCCAGGATATTAAATGCCAGATGCTCACCCGCCTGCGCGTGAAACCGGAAAAAATCAACGTCGGTGAGCCGCGCTATTCGTCCCTCGACCACGACAGGCGTGGCCACCACCTGTGCCCGCTCCAACTGATCGTTGGGCTCGGATTCGCGGACACTTTCCCACCGTGTCACCCGAAAGAAGAACCGATTGGAGGTTCCGCGCGGCGACTCGAGGTACATCACTCTAAGACCCGGCTCGGCCGACTCGGCCACATTCAGGTCCACATCAATCGCCAGCGCGTCTGCGTGCTGGATGACAGCAGTCACGTCGCTACATTCGCAGTGGACCATCGAGCTGCGGTCCAGGAACTCTCCCTCGATTTCGACCTTTACGCGTCGCCCAGCCCTCCCACCCACCGGGAATACTGTACGCACAGCGGGCTGATGCAAAGGCAAGTCTTTCGGGGCAATGTCGGATGCCGAAAGCAGTAGAGGGGCGGAGAATAGAATACAGGCCCACGTCCAATTCTTAGGGCTCGGCGGCATGGCGCTAATTATATCACCGGTGGTAAACCCGAACCGAAGCCGCCATCCACCACCAGTGCGGTACCTGTGACAAAAGATGCGTCGTCGCTTGCCAGATAGACCGCGGCGCGCGCTACTTCCTCGGAACGGCCGATGCGCCACAACGCGTGCAGTTTGCCGGCAGAAGCACGCGCCGCGGCCGGATCTGGCTGCGCTTGAAAATATCCTTCCGCCAAACCGGCATCGATATACCCAGGACAAATGCAATTCACGCGAATGCCATCCTTACCGTGGTCAATCGCCATGGCCTTGGTCAGCCCGATGATCGCAGCTTTCGTAGCGCAATACGCCGCGCAACCAGGTTCCACAAAGTAGGCGTTGACCGAGGAGAGGCTCACAATGTTGCCACGCGTCTTGCGCAAGTATGGCAGGAAGTACTTCGAACACAAGAAGACGCCGCCCAGGTTAATGGCGACCTCCCGTGTCCATTCGTCGACCGTGGTGTCTTCCACGGTTTTGTTTACCTGAATCGCGGCATCGTTCAACAGCACGTGAACCTCGGAGAAGCGCCGCAGAGTCTCGCTCACCAGGCGTTCTACATCCGCCGGATTGGCCACGGCTGTTCCGCCGGCCGCCTCGATCGCTCGCCTGGTCTCCCGCGCCCCCGCCAGATTGATGTCCGCCAGTACTACGCGGGCGCCCTCATTCGCGAACTCTATTGCACATGCGCGCCCAATACCCGAGGCCGCGCCGGTGATGACCGCAACGCGATTCTCCAGTTTCATGATTCCTCCATCCTCTCCAAATTACGTGATGATAGAGCGTGATGGCGGACGGTCCGGCCGAAGTGGAGGGCGTGGTCCATCTGTCCTCTGGAGCACACGATGTATCGCCTAGGCAAGTCCGTTCAGTCGCGGCCTGACGTGCAATAATCCAAACCAGCGTCTGCGTATGGGGTGTATAATTCACTGGACCTTGGCTAAGAGCCCAGCCCGACAGGAGTCACACGTCATGTTTTCCACAAATCGAAAGCGAATGGAGAAGGCTCATGGGTGCGGGAAGGTTAATCTGCACGCGGTTCTGGTGCTCGTTTGTTTATTTGGTTTGCTGTTCATCGCCTTTGGATCGCACGCCCTGGCTGGCGACACTACTGCCGTTCCGCTCACAACCTCTACCGAGGGATCTACGCCGACACAACGCGCGGGGACCGACCTGGACTTTGGCGAAGTATACATTTACGTCGGAGGATCTTTCCCGGCCAGAGTGCATCCGGCAGCTTTCCAGTACATTTTCGATCTCACCAGCGCTGGCAACACGACCGGTTACATTACCCCGCTCTTGTTCGAACGCACGTCGAGTGGAACCTACACCGTGGTCGGTATAGCAAGGGGTTTCCAAGTCGAGCTCAACTCGCTTTCGCAAACCATCCCGTACGAGGTGATCGAAGGCACTCAGGTGACTTCCAACGGAAAGTTCACGTTTGGGTTTATCAACGCGATCGTCAATGCGAGCGGAGCCCCGGTCGCGACCAGTCCTGGCGTCATCGAATATGATCAACCAGCCGATGGCGGTCAGGGCGAAGGTGGCCCGGCAACCACCAATGACTGGGTTTACACGGACTACGCCACCGCGTCCAACCCCGTCGTCACCTTGGGGACGACCTTCGGTCCTTCCGGGTCAGGCGCGAACTACATCTTCAACTCATCTCGGACGTACTCCGCGGAAGCGATCGGAACAATGTCCCCGCAATAGTCCCGCGGCCGTCAATTTTGACCAGCTCGCAGATGCCCGGTGAGGGTGTGGGCGGCCCGGAGACTACAAACATCTGGCCATCGATGCGAAGGCGTGCGTCATGGGTGAATATCTGCGGACGCGCCTTGAGAGTCTGAAGAGGTACGGTGTCGTCCCGTGTCCATTCGTCGACCGTGGTGTCTTCCACGGTTTGTTTACCTGAATCGCGGCATCGTTCAACAGCACGTGAACCTCGGAGAAGCGCCGCAGAGTCTCGCTCACCAGGCGTTCTACATCCGCCGGATTGGCCACGTCTGTTTCGACGGCGTGAGCTGTTCCGCCGGCCGCCTCGATCGCTCGCCTGGTCTCCCGCGCCCCCGCCAGATTGATGTCCGCCAGTACTACGCGGGCGCCCTCATTCGCGAACCCGATTGCACATGCGCGCCCAATACCCGAGGCCGCGCCGGTGATGACCGCAACGCGATTCTCCAGTTTCATGATTCCTCCATCCTCTCCAAATTACGTGATGATAGACATCGTGCTAACTTTATGAACATCACTCTTCGTCAGCAGGCCCTACTCCGGCGCACGTTCATCGATTATCAGCCGATGGCGGACTTCGCCCTCGATCCGTTGATCATCGAGCGGGCCCAGGGAGTCTATTACTGGGACATCGAGCGAAAACGATACTTCGATGCGATCGGCGGCATCTTCGTCGCCACGCTGGGCCACGGCCATCCACGCCTGCTCGCGGCCATGCGGCAGCAGATGGAAAAAATAACGTTCGCGCCGCCGCTGCACGGGATTGCGGACGTTACGCTCGAGTTCATCGAGCGCCTGGGCATGGTGACACCCGGCAATCTCAACTACGTCAAAGCGTTCAGCGGCGGCTCGGAATCTACCGAATCCGCCATGAAGTTCGCCCGCCAATATTTCAAGCAGACGGGCCACCCGGGCAAATACAAGTTCATCAGCCGGTACCAAGGCTATCATGGCGGCACAGCCGGCGCTATGGCGGCCAGCGGCACCGGGCCGCGTAAGACCAAGTTCGAACCGCAGATGGCGGGTTTCCTGAAGGTCTTCCCGCCGACTCACTACCGTGACCGGTTCGCCGATTGGGATGAGTGCAACCGCTTCGCTGCCAGGACGGTGGAGGACGTGGTGGTCAACGAAGATCCGGAGACGGTGGCCGGCGTGATCGTGGAACCGGTTGGTAATACAGGTGGAATCATCACACCCACGGCGGAGTACTTCCAAATCCTTCGTGAGATCTGCGACCGCTACAACATCATCCTGATCTTCGATGAAGTGATCACGGGCTTCGGCAAGACCGGCGCTATGTTCGCCGCCCAGACTTACGGCGTGACCCCGGACATTATCTGCTGCGGCAAAGGCCTGTCGAGCGGTGTGCTTCCGATTGGAGCGATGATCGCGCGGGAAAACATGGCCGCGGCCTTTTGGGGCACAGCCGCCGACGATGTGCAGTTCGCTCACGGCCACACCTTTGCCGGCAATCCACTGGCCTGCGCGGTGGGGATCGCGGTGATCGACGAGATTGTCGAGAATCGCCTCGATGCGAAGGCGCGCGTCATGGGTGAATATCTGCGGACGCGCCTGGAGGGTCTGAAGAAGTACGGCGTCGTTCGGGAAGTCCGTGGAAAGGGCATCCTGCTGGGCGTCGAGTTGGTCAAAGATACCAGAACCCTGAAGCCTTTTCCGGAACTCGGTATCGCGCTGAAGAAGACGGCCTTAAAGAACGGTCTGATTATGCGCGTCGACCCATCCTGGTTCGCGGTGGCGCCGGCGTTGATCGCGAGCGAATCCGAGCTTGACGAGATGTGCGGCCTGATCGAAAAGAGCCTGGTCGAGGCGATGGAGCAGGTAGCTCGGTGATCGCGGCTTCAGGCCTGATCTTGCTATGCTAAGGCATGCTCGTCGGCCGCACCCGCGCCATCGTTTTGGTAGCGGTGATTGCGCTCATCGAGAATGCCTCCTGTTTCGCCAATTGCGGGTCGACCGCCTGCACCTCGACCAGGACACCGTGCCATAACTGCCATCACCAGAAGTCTTCACATGAAGACGATGCACGATGCCCCCATCAGCACTCCGAGTTCGCGGCGCCTGAGGCTGGTATCGCAAAGGTGAACGGTGCGGCGGCGGCTGCCACGCTCCCGGCGCCGGCAGCCAGTTCCGGCACAGTCTTGTTGGAGCCACACCTTCTGTCACAGTCCGGCGTAACGTCATCGCCCGGCCCCGGCTCCCGCTCCGTTGGTATCCTGCGGATCTAGCCTCCGTACCTTTGTCCAAGCCCTCTCTCCGCGGAGACCCTTGACGTTTGACTCAGGAATGGGAAGGATACTACCACGTGAATGCACGAAGAAAGTTCTTTAAAAGCCTGGGCGCCGGCGCTGCGGCACTCGCCCAGATAATGAAAGCTCAGCAGACACATTCCACCAATCAGGGCCCGGGGCGGTCATCTGATTCCGGCGGGCCAGTGCCGGTCGTGACGCCGGACATCGCTGATTTGCCGTTCACCATGGACGCCGGAGTCAAAGTGTTTCATCTGATTGCGGAGCCGGTGAAACAGATGATCGTCCCCGGCCGAACCTTCGATCTCTGGGGTTTCAATGGAAGCGCCCCGGGACCCACTATCCAGACAAACGAAGGAGACCGGGTCCGCATCATTTTCGAGAATCATCTGCCGGAGCCGACCGCCATACACTGGCACGGTCTCGAACTTCCGATTGAGATGGACGGCGTCCCCGGCATCGGACAGAAAGCAGTGATGCCGGGCGAAAGTTTCCTCTATGAGTTTCTGCTGCATCAGAATGGCACTTTCTTCTACCACTCGCATATGGCCATGCAGGAGATGGTGGGGATGCTGGGCGGCTTCATCATTCATCCAAAGGCCCCTTATACACCGCGCGCCGATAAGGATTACCTGCTGGCGCTCCAGGAATATGCGGTGCTTCCGAATAGCACCATCCCCAACAGCATGAGCATGGAGTTCAACTGGCTCACCTTCAACGGTAAGGCAGGCCCGGCATCCACACCGTTGATTATCCGGCAGGGCGAGCGCGTCCGCCTTCGCATCGTAAATCTCGGTATGGATCATCATCCCATTCACCTGCATGGCTTCACCTTCTGGGAAACCGGGCACGAGGGCGCACGGCAGCCCGAGGCAATCTGGCCACGTGGAAACACGACGCTGGTCGGCGTGGCTCAGGCGCGCGATATTGAGTTTGTTGCGGACCGTCCAGGCGATTGGATGCTTCACTGCCATCTTCCGCACCACATGATGAACCAGATGACGTCGAATGTAGGTCCAATGACGCGTCCGGGGCAAGGCATGCAAGCAGGGGCTGACAAAGCCATGGGCAACATGCCTGGTATGCATCACGACACCATGCCGGGAATGAGCATGCGCGAATTGCCGAAGAGCGCGAATCAAGTGCCGCTCTACCCGCAGGACGCCTTTATGGAAGGACCCATGATGGCGATGGACAAGGAGGTTGACAAACCCGAGACATACGGATTGCCAGCCGGCTGGAGCGGATTTGTCCAAGGCATGATGACACTCGTTCGAGTTCTTCCGCCCGACCAGTACGAAAAGATCACGTCCCAGGAGAAACCGTCCCATGAAATGCATCGGCATGACAACTAAATCCACTCGATTGCCTAAGGTTCGCCTTGCCGCGCTGGCGCTGCTGTTCACCACACTCGCGGTAGCCGCACAACCAGCGGATCAGATCGCTGCGGGCGGTATGCGATTGGAGGAGTTGGAGCAAATGGCGTTGGCGAACAACCCCACGGTAGCCCAGGTGCAAGCCAACCTGCGTGTTGCCGCCGGGCTCACAAGGCAGGCAGGCCTGTATCCAAATCCAACTGTGGGTTATTACGGCGATGAAATTCGGGGTGGCTATACAGGCGGCGGCAAGCAGGGCGGATTCGTCAGCCAGACGATCCTGCTCGGGGGCAAACTGCGCGCCGCGCGCCATGTAGCGCAGTTGCAGGCGAACGAAGTCGAGACGAGCGGGCAAATTCAGCGTCTGCGCATTCTCAACAACGTCAGAATGTCGTTCTACCATGTCCTGGCCGCGCAGCGGTTGAAGGATGTGAGACAGAATCTTGCCAAACTGGCCGCGGATGCGGCGCAAACTTCTCTGCAACTGGGCAACGTGGGGCAGGCTGACCGGCCGGATATTCTTCAGGCTGAAGTAGAACAACAACAGGCCAGCGTAGGCTTGCGGGTCGCTGAGCAGAATCTGCAGGCTTCCTGGAGAATGCTCGCGGCAGTGGCGGGAAAACCTGATCTGCCCTTTGCCCGTTTGGAAGGCGACCTCGAGGCCATTCCGGATCTCAACTACGAAGAATGGGTAGCAACGACGCTGCGGGAGAGTCCGGAAGTCAAGCTGGCAGAGCAGGCGGCCGAGCGCGCGGACGCCGCTCTGGACCAGGCGAAGAAAGCGCCGGTTCCCGACCTGCAAGTAACCGGGATATTGGTCCAGAGCTTCGAACCACGCGAAGTTGCACCGGGGCCGATCGGGTTGCAGGGAGGCGCTCAAATCGGAGTTCAATTGCCGCTCTTCAATCGGAACCAGGGCAACATTGCCGCCGCGAGAGGCGAAATCGAGAGCGCCAGGCAAGAGCTGGCCAGGGTAAAGCTGCAACTGCAGCGGTATCTGGCGAGCATGTTCCAGGACTACACGGCCGCTCGCCTCATGGTCCAGCAGTACAAAACAGAGATGCTGCCGCGAGCCGAACAGGCCTATCGTTTGTATCAAACCAACTACCAGAGAATGGCCGGTGCATACCCCCAGGTGCTGATCTCGCAGCGAACGCTGTTTCAACTGGAGGTGGACTATGTGCAAGCGCTTGAAAGCGCCTGGCAGAGCGCGCTGACGATTCGAGGTTTCGGACTTATGGATGGCCTTTCCGAGCCTGGCCGGCCGCGATAACCACTTGTCAGGAACTGCGGTGGCGTGATATTTTCTATCCATCAGAATCAACCACGCTTCACCAATTGGAAAGGGGTCCCTATCATGACGTCTCGCCTTCAACCGCGGCGCCTCTCTGGGGTCGCGTCGCTCTCTCTGCTCCCCGTGCTCTGGGGGCTCTGCTTTGCGCAGGCGGCATTTGGCGCCGTAACAGCGCGGATTTCGGGCACCGTGAAGGATCCCACCGGCGCCGTGGTGCCCGCCGCGCAGGTAACGGCTGTCGAAACGCAAACCGGCATCAAGCAGAAAACGCGCACCGATTCGCAGGGCTTCTATTCTTTTCCGTCGCTTCCGGTGGGCCATTACGATCTCGAGGTGCGGGCCAACGGCTTCAAGGAATACAAGCAGACGGGCATGATCCTGGACGTCAACACGGCGCTGCTGGTGGATGTTCCGCTCGAACTCGGATCGTCCAGCCAGGAAGTCACGATCACCGCGGCGGCCGTGCAGGTGGAAACCACCAACACCCAGATGGGTGAGGTGATCAGCGACACCAAGATGACCACGGTGCCGCTAAACGGGCGCAGCTACACAGACCTGCTGGCGCTGCAGCCGGGCGTGACGCCGGTCTCCTCCGGGCAATACAGCGCTTTGCAGGTATCGGGCAACTTGAACGCGGGCAGCCTCTCGGTGAGTGGACAGAGAGAATCGGCCAACGGCTTCATGGTGAACGGCGGCAACGTCGAGGAGGGAGCCTACAACGGCACCGCCATCATCCCCAATCTCGACTCCATCGCCGAGTTCCGCATCATCACCAATAACTTCGATGCCGAGTACGGCAACTACGCCGGCGGGCAGATCAACGCCATCACCAAGTCCGGCACGAACCAATTCCATGGCGACGTCTTCGAGTTTCTGCGCAACACGGACCTGGACGCGCGCGGCTTTTTCGATCCCACCAAGGGGAAGTTCATTCAGAACCAGTACGGCGCCACGGGCGGCGGCAGGATCATCCGCGACAAGCTGTTCTTCTTCGTGGATTACCAGGGAACGCGGCAGATCCAGGGGCAGAGCACGGGGGACATCCTGGTGCCTTCCGCGGCGGACCGTCAAGGCAATCTTTCCGATGTCGCCAACCAGCTCACCGGCACGGTAACCGGCGGATACTGGGCCGGCCAGCTATCGCAGAAACTTGGTTACGGCGTCACGCAGGGCGAACCCTATTATCTCCCCGGCTGCACCCTCAGCTCGAACTGCGTGTTCCCCAACGCCATCATTCCCCAATCGGTCATCACTACGCCTTCGCAAAATCTGTTGAAGTATATCCCGCTACCGAATTCGGGGCCCTTTTATTCGACGTCGTCCGCCAATGAGACCCTGGGAGACAACAAGGGAGCCTTCCGGCTGGATTACAACAGCCGTCTTGGAATGATCTCCGGCTATTACTTCCTCGACGATTTCAATCAGGCCAACCCCTATGCCTCGGCGAGTTTTCCAGGATTTACCGCCGCCTTCCTGGGGCGGGCGCAGATGGCCAACGTTTCCGACACCAAGACCTTCGGGCCCACCGCCGTCAACGAATTTCGCATGCATTTCATGCGCATGACCAATCTGGGACAGGGCGGCTTTCCGGAAGGAGGGTTGGGCACCACTCTCGATTCCCTGGGTTTTATTACGGGCCCGAGCACCCTCGGGGTAGTCATACAGAACAAGCAATACGAGGGCGTTCCAGGTATTGGCTTCAACAACTTCAGTATCGGTGTTCCGGCGTATTTCGGCGCTCAGTACGACAATACCTTCCAGATCCTGGACAATTTCTCCAAGGTGAAGGGCAGCCACACCATGAAATTCGGCGCGGACGTGCACTACGATCAGATCACCGAGCACGAATACGGAGCTAATAACGGGACCTGGTCCTTCGACGGGACCGAAACGGGCAGCGATTTTGCCGACTTTCTGATTGGCGCCCCGGCCAGCTTTCAGCAGGGCATTCAGGCGCCGCTGCACTTGCGAGGCCATTATTATGGTCTCTACGCCCAGGATAGCTGGCACGCCACCTCGAACCTGACTTTGAATTACGGCTTGCGCTATGAAGTCACCACGCCGTGGGCCGAAGCGCAGGGGGAACTCGAAACCATCGTGCCGGGGCTGCAATCCGAGGTTTTCCCGGGTGCGCCCACCGGCTGGGTTTTCCCGGGCGATCCAGGCATCCCCAAAGGCCTCGCGCCGGTGCGGCACAATAACTTTGCGCCCCGTGTGGGCCTTGCTTATTCACCCAGCGCATCGGGCGGAGTGCTCGGCAAATTGCTCGGCGGTCCCGGCAAGACCAGCATACGCTCGTCGTTCGGCATGTTCTACACATCGTACGAGGGAACCACGGGGTTCAACGAGGTTGGCGATGCGCCTTTCGGTTACTTCTGGAGCAGTCCCACACCGCCGCTGTTCACTACTCCATATGTGGACAGGCAGACCGGCTTCGTGGAAGGCCAGCGCTTCCCGGTAACTCTGCCGCCGTCCAGCGCTTCGGCCAGCAATCCGGATAATTCGATCAACTGGGCTCAATTCACGCCGATCTCCAGCTCTCCAGGCTTCTATTACAAGAACAAGGTGCCTTACGCTGAAGACTACAGCTTGTCCCTACAGCGCCAGTTTGGCGGGAGCACCGTGCTCAGCGTCAGCTACGTGGGGACCCAGGGTCATCGCCTGCTGAGTGACCTCGAATCCAACCCCGGCAATGCGGCGCTGTGCCTGAGCTTGAGCCAGCCAAGCGAGGTCGCGCCTTCCAGCGGCACCTGCGGGCCGTTTGGCGAAAATGGCGTTTACACCCGGGCCAATGGCCAGGTGGTCAATGGAACCAGATATCCATTGGGCAATGCCTTCGGAAGCAATGGGTACTTCATCGCCATTGGCAATTCAGACTACAACTCGCTGCAAGTGAGCTTCCGGCACAGGAGCGGGCCGCTCGAACTGCTGGCCGCCTATACCTGGAGCAAGTCCATCGACGACTCCTCCGGATGGGGAGATCAGATGAATTTCCTGAACTATGGACTGGGCCGCGTGATTTCTTCGTTCGACGTTCCGCAGAACTTCGTGGTGAGCTACCACTACGATCTGCCCTTCGACAAGATCAAACGCAACCGTCTGACCAGCGGCTGGGTCGTCACCGGAATCACCCGGTTCGCGACCGGCCTGCCGGTAACCCTGTCTGAGAACGACGACAACTCGCTGCTGGGCACCAACTACACCGGCCCCAATGGAAACGGGATAGACACGCCCAACTATAACGGGGGCGCGCTGCACTTCAACAACCCGCGTTCGGGACTGCCCTACTTCGATCCCACCCAGTTCAGCGACGAAACCGTCGGCCAGTTAGGCACGGCCGCCAAGCGCTTTTTCTTCGGACCGGGGACCAACAACTGGGATCTGGCCCTGTTGAAGGACACCCACATTACCGAATCGAAGCTGCTGCAATTCCGCTTCGAGTTCTTCAACGCTTTCAACCACGCGCAATTCCAAAACCCGACCGGCAGTATTCTCAACGGCACCTTCGGGTACGTGACCAACGCCAACGCTCCCAGGATCGGGCAGGTGGCCCTGAAGCTCGTGTTCTGAGATGATCGTGCCAAATCAGAGATTGGAGCTCCAGTACCGCGGGGCATAACGTCCTTTAGAACACGGGGTCAAAGGTTTACGGAAATCACTTGCCCACAGCCGGAGTCCCCGCTACGATAGATGTATAGACGTTTGAGCGTCTATGAATCTAGACGTACAGGTGCAAAATGGAAGAACAAGCCGTCCGCTGGAGCCTCAAGGTCTCGAAGGACACAGATCTGAACCTGCGTACATTCCTGGGCTCCCAAGGCATGAAGAAAGGCGATCTCTCGAAATTCGTCGAGGATGCCGTTAACCGGCGCGTGCTTCAGTGCACCGTGCAGGACATCTGGGCGCGCAATGCCGACGCCGACCCCGATGAAATTCAGCGCATCGTCGACGGGGCCGTCAGCGAAGTCCGCGCGGAACGCCGCACCAAGGAAAAGGCTGACAAAGCCTGATGCGCGTGGTCATCGATATCAACATCCTCGTGTCCGCCCTGATCGTCCCGACCGGAGAGCCCGCCGCTGTCATCAGAATGTGGCTGGACGGGAAATTTACGCTGCTGACCTGCGCAACGCATGTCAACGAGCTGCGCGCCACGCTGCACAAGCCGAGGATCGCCGAGCTGATCGCGCCCCACAAGGCCGGCCGTCTGGTCAACCAGGTTATGAAGCTCGCCGAGGACGTTGATCCGCTGCCCCGCGTGGAGAGGTCTTCCGATCCCGACGACGATTACTTGCTGGCGCTGTCCGAAGCGGGCAAGGCCGATTACCTCGTGACGGGCGACAAGAACGGCCTGTTTGAGCTCGACACCCACAAAGGCACCAGCATTATCTGTGCGCGCGATTTCGCGACGCTGTTCGCATGACCGATGTTTCCAACATGAGCACTGAAATCGTCCTCACCCCCGCTCCTGAGCTGCAGCAGCCTGCGCTACTGGCCTTGCGGCCTGAAGTGCATGAGACCGATGCGGAAGCGAAGATCGTCTACGGCGGGCAGGCCAGCCTGGATACAGATTTTGCCCGCCGCGCCCTGGAAGCCTGCCAGTGCTCTTCCGCCATCGACGTCTTTGCCTACCACACCTATCCCGGCGGCTACACCTCCAACGCGCCTCCCGAAACCATGGACTCCGGCGCTTTCGGCACAAATTCTACGATTGCCTTACGCAAGGCGGTAAGCTCCTCTCCCGGCATCAAACCGGAGATTGAGTTTTGGGACGACGAGTACAACTCGCTGCCCACCCTTTCCAAGGACATGAATGAGGCGATTCAGGCTAAGTAGGTTCCCCGAACCATGGTTTATAACTGGGCGGCCGGCGTTCCGACGTTTCTCTGGGAGTTGATTAACGACACCAGCACCAGCGAGGGCGACAACTTCGGCATCATTCACGGCCGATGCACGGGCCCGCGGACTTCCAGCCCAGGCCTGTATTCCACACCATGGCCCGCGCCAACGCTTTGTTCGGGGATACGCGCCGCGATCCCTCGATTCAGGCGACGGTTGTGGATCGCGCACCGCTCGAAGCCGCCAGCCAGGCGCCGTTCTATGCATATGGCTTTCGTTCCCGCGGCGGCAAAGCGATTGTGGCTTACTGGCTCGCCGAGCGCGTGCATCTCAAACATCCGTTCGAGCCGGTCCGCGTGGACCTGGCCGTCGAGAACACCGGAATTCAGCACCCCGTCCTCATCGATCTGGATGCCGACACGGTTTCACCCCTGAGCTGGGATGGCTCCTCGCCTTTCCGGCAGGTTCCCGTACGAGACAGCATCATGGCCATTGCCGATCGAAACTACTTCGATTGGAACGTCTTGCCTGAGATTCCGGGTGGTTTGCGCGTCGAAGTCAGCGCGCATGGCGCAAAAGCTTGCGTGGCAGCGGACAGGCGACGCGGCAAGCCGTATCATCATTGAGCGCCGGGCCGGCGCACAAAAGCAGTGGACGGAAATCAAAACCCTTCCCGCGAGCGCCGCCAGCTACGAAGATACGGAGTGGTCGACGCTTACGGCCGCGGCCTACCGTATACGCTCCGCGAACGCATACGGCAAGTCCGGCTATTCCGACATCGCTACACGGTGATGGGTCAAAGTCAGCGCCGCACGATCTCGAACGTGAGCACCGTTGTCTTCGTGACGCCTCCGCCGGTGCCGGTGATGGTGATCGGATAGGTGCCGGGCGTAGCGTTATAGGATACAGTCAGATTCAGATCGGACGAGCCTGAGCCCGGCGCTGGGATGGAACTGGGGCTGAAGCTGTAGGTGACGCCCGACGGCACGCCGCTGGCGCTCAAGGCAATCGCCGAATTAAAGCCGCCGGAGACAGTCGTGCTGACGACAGCATAGCCGCTCTGGCCCTGATACAGGTATCCCGAAGAGGGCGAGACGGAGATGGTGAAGCTGCCCGACGTCTTCGCGGTCACGGTGAGCGATACGGTGGCCGAATTGGTGACGCCGCCGCCGCTTCCCGTTACCGTAATCGTGTAGGTGCCGGTGGAGGTGGTCGAGGCCACCGTCATGGTCATGGTGGAGGTGCCGGACCCCGGAGCCGCAATGGAGGTGGGGTTGAAGCTGACGGTGACGCCCGCCGGCTGGCCGCTCGCGCTCAAGGCGATCGCCGAGTTAAAGCCGCCGGAGACGCTGGTGGTAATGGTAGAGGCGCCGCTGGCGCCCTGCGCTACGGAAACCGAAGTTGGCGAGGCGGAGATGGTGAAGTTGGGACTCGTCGTGCTGGTCACTTTCAGCGAGACCGTGGTGGTCTCGGTGGTGCTGCCGGAGGTCCCCGTCACCAGAATGCTATAGGTGCCGGTGGCCGTGGACGAGGCTACCGTCATCGTCATGGTCGAGGTTCCCGCCCCTGTGATCGAGGTCGGATTAAAGCCCACGGTCACCCCCGTTGGCTGGCCGCTCGCACTCAGGCTGACAGCCGAGTCGAAGCCACCCGTCACCGTGCTGGTAATGGTGGATGTTCCCGAGCTGCCTTGCGCCACGGAGACCGAAGTGGGTGAGGCCGACAGGCTGAAGCCGGAAGTCGCCGTTCCGGCAAGCGCGTTGATCAGGCCGCTGCCGTTGGGACTGCCCCATCCGGTCGCCAGGTCGTAACCCTTGGTTGCCGAGTAGCCGTTGCTGCCGCTCGAGACGTCGTGGAAATCGGTGCCATAACTCGATCCCAGGCCGATGGTATAGAGGGTCGGATTAATGAAGCCGAGGGTCTTGCCGCCGTTGGCGACTGCCTGCTGGTTGGCGAGCGCCAGGTACCCGGCCCACATGGGCGCGGCGAAACTGGTTCCGCCATATTCATTAGCGGTACAGGTGGTCTGGTCGGCGCAGACATAAAAGGTATAGTTCGCATTGGCCGAAACATCCGGGCCATTGCGATAGGTTTTCGAGCAACTGGAGCAGCCCGCGGCCGCGGCGGTTTGCCACGAGGGAATCGCATACTTGTCCGGCGAGATGCCGCCGCCGCCGTTGGCCCACGCGGTTTCCGAGCTCCACGGGCCGCCCGCGCTGCTGGTGTCCAGGTCCGTCCCGCCCACCGATGTGAGATAGACATCGTCGGCCGGGAAAACCTCGGAAGACGACTTCCACGCCGCGTCGTCGCCTGCCGCCTGGAACAGATTCTGACCCTGCGCCGCAAACTCCTCGAAATACGGGTTATCGGTATTGGGGTCGGCCGGGCTCCACGTCCACGATGAGCTCAGTTGCGCATTCAGCGGGTTGGCCGTCGCCATGGCGTTAAAAATGGCCGAATCGGTGGATCCCACGTACATCACCAGGCTGGACAGGCCCGGAGCCATGCCGATTGCCTGGGTCATGTCCAAAGTCTGTTCCGTGTCGTCGCAGCCGCTCGATTCCAGGCAACTGGTGCTGGTCCCGTCCGTGGATAACAGAGTGATCGGGACATTATTGGTTTGCCCGGCATTCTTGAAGTAGGTATTCAGGTCCGTCAGATCGGTGCCGTAATACTCCAGCAGCCCGAGCGATTGGCCGCTGCCGGTGAGAGTTCCGCCGTAATACGCCGCCCGCATATCACTCCCGCAAAAAGATTTCGAAGGGCAGGAGCCGGTGGTGGCAAGGGGCGTTACACCCGGATTTCTGCGCACCAGGGCGGGCCGCGGGGCGGAGTAGTTGTCCAGGCCCGCGATGTGCCAGAGTTGAACCGCCAGGTCGGGAGTGGGCTCCCGGTCCGGAGCGAAAAAGGTGCGGTTTTCGACCGGGTGCTGATAGACGCCCATGGTCACATGGAAGGCTTCCTCAAGGTTCGCCACCGGACCGGAAATGTCCACGTTCATGCGATTGCTGGAAGTGCCCACCACGGTGAAGCCGTGCGTCGCGGCGAAGCTCTTCACCGCCTCATAATCCTCCTGGCTTGGACCAAACCTCTCAGTGAACTGCTCCACCGTGAGGAACTGGCGGTAAGACGCGCTCGAAGGATCGTAGAGATCTTTCAGGAAGCTGTCTAACGCCGCCTGGTTGCGGTGCTGCAAAACAAGCACAAGGCGCATAGGCTGCGTGGCGGGAAGGCGCCCGACGGCTTTGGCCTGGCCGTTGCGGACCACATCGCGCACATGCCGCGTCAACGGTGAAGCGGACTGCGCCTGGCAGACGGTATTCACGACCGTGACCAGCGCGGCGGCCATCAGCAGAGAGGTACTCGGCTTTCGAATCACGATTTAGCCTCCTGGAATTCTCATCCGGTGTCCGGGATTTACGGTTCCGCTATCGGTCGTTTGCCGACCCGAACACAGATCCGGGCCAGTATATCATCAAGCGCGCTAGTACCGTATAGAAATACCGGTGGTATGGGTCCTGAACTATCGCTATTAATAGTCGTCAGTTCTGGTAGCTCGTGGTAGTATCTTGGCGGTCGGCCAAACGATGCGAAACATCATTTTGTTGTCCATATTCCTGTGTGCTACGGCGTCTGCGGCTGTCACGCAGCCTAGTTTTTATGCTCGGCAAGACTATGACGCCAAAGGCCAGGTCCAGGTGGCCGATGTGAATGGCGACGGTATTCCGGATGTGATCGCGGTGCTCGGCTATCAAGTGACCGTCCTGCTGGGAAATGGGGATGGCTAGCCGGTGGCGAGTCTGGCCCTGAGCTCAACGGGAGCGCTGTATGGCACGACTTCCGTGGGAGGAACTTACGGAGAAGGTACTGTGTTTGTTATTAAACCGTAGTTAGAGCATCGGAGGAGAAAAGAAATGACCAATGACATAGAAGGGCAGTTACTTCTGCTGGCGCTGCTTATGGTCCCGGCCGGCACGGCGCAGACTACAACTTTTGAAACGCTGTACAACTTCAAAGGCAAGCTTGACGGTGGCCAGCCCATGGCAGGGGTGCTACTCGGTACGGGCGGTCAGGTGTACGGCACCACCTATTTCGGAGGCTCGTCTGGGGACGGCACCGTCTTTGAGTTGACGCCTTCCACGAGCACGCCGTGGAAAATATCGGTGATTCACGAGTTCAGTGCAGCCGACGGTGCCAACTGCGCGGGCACGTTGGTTTTCGGAAAAGGGGGTGCTCTCTACGGCATTACAACCGGGGGCACGCTGGGCACAGGCGGTGGCAATGGTGAGCTTTTCGAACTCGCGCCTCCCTCGACTGCTGGAGGCGCCTGGACTGAGACATTCCTGTGGAACTCCGTAAACCTTGGCACTCCGAACGGAACGCTGGCCGTCGACAAAGACGGTGCTATATACGTCACGACACAGGGTATCGCAAACTATAATGGTGCGCAATATGGAACGATAGACTCTGTAACTCCCCCCGCGACTCCGGGTGAGGCCTGGACTGGCCAACTTATTTACAACTTTCAGGTCGTCCCCCCAACGACTGGACTGATACCCTTCGCTGGCGTCATTTTCGATGGTAAATCGTTGTTCGGGACCACCTATTATGGCGGTTATTGTGACTGTGGGGATGTTTATGAGCTGTCGCCGCCGTCAACACCCGGCGGCGCATGGACAGGGACGGCGATTCACGCTTTCACAGGGGCACCTAGCGACGGCGGAGGCTCAGAGGCTGCCCTCACCGCGGGTGCGGGCGGGGTACTCTACGGGACGACATTCTATGGCGGTTCTGGGTCGTCCTCGGAATGTTCATTCTCTACCGGGTCAGGATGCGGCACCGTCTTCCAGTTGACGCCGCCCGCAGTTGCTGGAGGAACCTGGACAGAGTCCGTGATTTACAGCTTCACGGGGATTAACGGCGACGGAGCCTATCCGGTCGCCAGTGTAGTAGTCGGTAAAAACGGCGAACTCTATGGCACCACGCAGTATGGCGGAAGTTACACTTCCGGTTCGCCTTGCGAATTCTCGGCAGTTTTGGGTTGCGGAACCGTATTCGAGCTAACACCGCCGACAACTGCAGGCGGCGCCTGGACCGAGACAGTGCTGCACAGCTTCTCGGGCCTGGATGGCGCGGGTTCGATGCCGGTGGCAGGTCTGGCCCTGAGCTCAACGGGGGCGCTGTATGGCACGACCTCCGTGGGAGGAACTTACGGAGAAGGCACTGTGTTCGTTGTTAAACCGTAGTTAGCTCGGTGGCCAGCCCATGACCCCACCGGCGACACCCGGGACTCATGGACGGGGACGACGATTTACACCTTCACAGGTTGGCCCGGCGCACGAAGCCAGGGCTATGCCATGGTAATCTGAGACCCAGGTCGATTTCGCGTGAGCATGGCCCATCTGTTTGACGTTGCCCACGGCTCCGATCGCGATATGCTCGCGGACAGGCTGCGGAGCCTTGCCGACCAGGGTATCTTCATCGGCGGCAGCTCCTGGAAATATGAAGGTTGGATCGGACAAATCTACTCGCGCGCGAATTATCTTTCCCGCGGCCGGCTTTCGCGGCGGCTGTTCGAGGCCACCTGCCTGAAAGAATACGCGCAAACCTTCTGCACGGTCTGCGGCGATTTCGCCTTTTACCAATTTCCGACGCCGGAATTCTGGGCGAAGCTGTTCGAGCTGGTGCCCGACGGCTTTCAGTTCGCCTTCAAAGTCCCGGAACAAATCACTTGTAAAATGTTTCCCACGCATGCGCGTTACGGGCCGCTGGCCGGCCAAGAGAATGAAGCCTTTCTGAATGCCGGGATGCTGCAAGAAATGTTACTGCGGCCTCTGTGGCAATACCGCGACAAGACCGCGTTGCTGATCTTCGAATTCACCACATTTTCCAGGCGCGCCATCGCCGGGCTGAGCGAATTTCTGGAACGGCTGGATGCATTCCTGGCCGCGCTCCCGCCATCATTCCGTTACGCCGTGGAAGTGCGCAATCCGGATTTTTTGCAGCCCGAATATTTCGCCTGCCTGCGGGCGCGCGGTGTAGCGCACGTGTACAACGCCTGGACGCGCATGCCGGAACTGGAACAGCAGATCGCGCTTCCCAATTCGGCCACGGCCGGCTTTCTGGTGTGCCGGGCGCTGCTGCGGCAAGGCCGCCCCTACGAGCAGGCAGTAAAGATGTTCACGCCATATAGCGAAATCCGCGATCCTAACCCGGCGGCGCGCGAGGCTTTGCGCGCGCTGATCCAGCGGGCGCGCGACCAGCGTCAAATAGCGTTCCTGTTTGTGAACAACCGGCTGGAGGGGAACGCGCCGCTGACCATCATGGCGATTACGGATCCTGATTAGCTCTGCCTACCGCAAGCGCCAGCGGCCATCGGCAAACTCGGCGCGCTGATCGTCCCAGGTGCCGAACTTGGAGGCCATCTGGCCGCCATCCACGAACAGCGCGGCGCCGGTGATGTACGAAGCCAGGTCCGAGGCGAGAAACAGGCTGGCGTTGGCAACTTCTTCCGGATCGCCACCACGCCCCAGGGGAATGTGCCGAAAGTAATCTTTCAGCACCTGTGGATTCGAAAAGTGCCGCTCGGTAAGGCGCGTGCGGATGAGGCCCGGGCACACCGCATTGACCCGAATGCCGTAAGGGCCCAGCTCATTCGCGGCAGTATGCAAGAGGCCGAGCAGACCCGCTTTGCTGGCGTTGTAAGCGGCCAGCAGGGCCTCGCCATCATACGAGTTGGTTGAGGCGGTCATCACCACGGCTCCGCGGCGACGCGGCATCATCAGCGCGGCCGCGGCCTGCAAAGTGTGAAACACCCCGGTAAGATTCACCGCGATGGTGCGCTGCCAGGTCTCCTCCGTAATGGCGCTGAATTCTACTTCGGCGCCAATGCCTGCGTTGGCGATCACGATGTCGGGCGCGCCAGCCTGGCTGAAGGCGCGGTCGAGCGAAGCGCGGTCGGTAACATCCACCTCGTAGCCGGTCCCGCCCAGCCGCGCGCCGGCCGCGGCAGGATCTTCGCGCTTCACATCGAAAATTGCTACGCGCGCGCCTCCCTCGGCCAGCCCGCGGGCGATGGCCGCCCCGATGCCGTTGGCGCCGCCGGTGACCGCCGCCGTCTTACCCGAGAAATCGAAAGCCATCTCATCGTTATACTGGAATCGATGCAGAAATGGGAATTGACGCGGCGCGCCTGGATGGGCTTGATGGCTCTTCCAGCGACGAGGGTTTGGGGGCAAGGCGTATCGTCGCGCAACGTGCAGGCGACGCCGCGCGGAAAGCCCTCGGGACTGCCGTTCCACGCGAAGTTCGTCGATGTTGCCGAGCAGGCCGGACTACGCGCGCCGGTAGTCTATGGCAACGCTACGCATAAGGATTACATCCTCGAAACGGTGGGCTGCGGCGTGGCCTTTGTCGACTATGACAACGATGGCTGGCAGGACATTTTCATCCTGAGCGGCACTCGCCTGCAGGCGGCCCCGGAAGAGGCGCACAACCGGCTCTACAAGAACAACCGCGACGGGACCTTTACCGACGTGACCGAAAAGGCCGGTCTGCAGCGCACCGGGTGGGCCTCCGCTGTTTGCGTAGGCGACTATGACAACGACGGTTTCGAAGATCTCTTTGTCACTTACTGGGGCCAGAATGTCCTCTATCACAATAACGGTAACGGGACCTTTACCGACGTGACGGAAAAGGCCGGATTGCTGCATGCGGGGACGCGTTGGGGATCGGGCTGCACCTTTGTGGACTACGACCGCGACGGCAAACTGGACCTGTTTGTGGCCAACTATCTGGAGTTCGATTTCAAGGCCGTACCCAAGCCGGGCGAAAACACCAATTGCAACTGGAAGGGCATTCCGGTGAACTGCGGGCCGCGTGGTCTGCCGCCGGGTTCGCTCTCGCTCTACCACAACGATGGCAACGGCAAGTTTACCGATGTGAGCGCAAAGTCCGGTGTGCTGAAAGCCAAAGGCAGCTATGCCATGACGGCCGCGGCGGCGGATTTCGATAACGACGGCTGGCCGGATATTTACGTGGCCTGCGATTCCACGCCAAGCTTCCTGCTACGGAACAATCACGATGGCACGTTCACCGATATCGGCCTCGAAAGCGGAGTGGCGCTCAACGAAGACGGCATGGAGCAGGCCGGCATGGGCCTCGGCATCGGCGACTACAATCTCGACGGTAACCTCGATATCTTCAAGACCCACTTCGCCGACGACACCGCCATACTCTACCGCAACGATGGCAAAGGCAACTTCGAGGATGCCACGATCAGCGCCGGGCTGGGCGTGGAGACGCGCTTCATCGGCTGGGGAGCGGGCATTGTGGACCTCGACAACGACGGCAATCCGGATCTGTTCTTTGTCACCGGCAGTGTCTATCCGGAGGTGGAAGCGAAGCTTCCGAACTACCCATTCAAAACGCCGCGTGTGATCTTCCGCAACCTGGGCAACGGGAAGTTCGAGGAACTTCTGGAACAGGGCGGACCGGGCATTGTCGCGCCTCACGCCAGCCGCGGGTGCGCCTTTGGCGATTTCGACAACGACGGCGACGTGGACATGGTAGTGGTGAACCTTAACGAGGGGCCTTCCCTGCTCCGCAACGACGTGAGCGGCGGTGCGCACTGGCTGAAGGTGAAGCTGGTGGGAGTGAAATCGAACCGCAGCGCGATCGGAGCGCGTGTGACGGCGCGCTATGGCGGCAAAATGCAGTCGCAGGAGGTGCTCAGCCAGGCGAGTTTCTATTCCTCCAACGATCAGCGGCTACACTTCGGCTTGGGAGCCGCGACCAAGGCGGACCTGGAAATCCGCTGGCCCAATGGCAACAAGGAACGCGTGGGAAACCTGAAGGCCGACCGTCTGGTGGTGATCCGCGAGGGCGCGGGCGTGGTGAAAGAGGACCCATTCCGGCCAGCGTGATAGAATCGAAGTTTCCCGCGAAGGGCCCGTAGCTCAGTTGGTTAGAGCGCTACCTTGACACGGTAGAGGTCTGGCGTTCGAGTCGCCACGGGCCCACCATCGTTTTCATAGACTTGCCGCATCAAGGTGCCTTTCTCTTCCCGCACAATTCCCGCACTTCCCCATCAGTTCACCGTGTTGCTGCTACTACCGAGCAGCCTCTCCTGAAGCCGCATCACCGGCTCCTCGCGCCGGGCCAGTCCTACGATTGTGTATTCGCACTCCCTCCTCCTGGAGCACGGTAATATTTTGGCGTATGAACGTAGACATAAGTGAGAGATGTCTATGAACCTCGGCTCAGAACAAGTACAACGCCGGGAATCTTTGCCAGCTTAGATCCTACGGCTAGTTGATCCCTCCGACCAGGGTTGCAACCAATTGATAGTTGCTCACTATGACAGTAGTATTTGGCGTTGTGGTCGAGCAATTAAGCTCCACGGCGGTTAAGGATGAAAGAGTGATAGTGCCGAAATTGATTATTGAGATGATATCGGATTCGGACGGGCCAATGAACTCTGGGAATGATGCTGTAGCGGCGTCACCTGCGACTTGGCAGGTAACTGGTGTGTACTGATCTGTTGAATTGAGTCCCACGATAGTTCTTGCCATAATGGTATAGGATCCACTTGGCAGAGTCAGCGTCGTGACCGGTGGCGAGCTATTTCCTATCGTGAGGTTGCAGCTTAGACACGATGAAGAATAAGCATGACTAGGACCAGCAGGCCCAACAGGCCCTTGTATTCCTTGTGGTCCTTGAATTCCTTGCGTTCCTTGTGGTCCTTGTGGTCCGGTTGGTCCCTGTGGCCCGATTGGACCCTGTGGACCTGGGGGCCCGACAGCGCCGAAGGTAACGGTGAATGTGGCAGTTTGGCTGCTGCTATTTGTAAGTGTGAGGCGGTATGAACCGGCTGTAAGGCCGGAGGGCAGGTTTGCTACTACGCTCTGGTTTGTAGTCGAGGCGAGGACGAGCGGCGTATTATCTAATGTCACAGTTGGCGCGGTTCCAGTCGGGTCAAAACGCTGGCCGGTGATCGTAATCTGATTAGTGGAAGTGTTCACGACGGTTCCAAAGATAACGGGGGCCGTGGCACTCCACGCAGGAACAGCAAGGAACACGGATGCAATCACGAACGACGTGCTGCGGAATTGGTTAAGCACTTGGGAATCTCCTTTAGTTGAAAAGAAAAAGACTACTCCAGTGGATAGCGGATGTAAAGGGGGATTATGGACGTTCTGAGAGGCGTTTTAGGGCGTTAGGCCCAAAGCACGTCCGAGGCCGGAGGATCGCTCCCAGGTCAATCCTCGGCTCGGATGGAAGGGTTTTACTAGGGTGTTGTCGGGAAGGGGAGCCAACTCTGCCGGAGGAAGTGTCCCGTTTTTTGTGTAAGCGGCCGTTCTCGGCTTTTGTTCCACCAGCCAGCCGCTGGCGAGCTTTCCCGCGTTGACAGATTGGGCGGGGCGTGGTTCGGACCATAGGTTTCCCTTCCCGCACACCACAATCCCGCAGAAATGGAGCGAAATCCACGCTATTGCTGCCGTCTGCCCAGAATCTCGTAAACCGGTTTGTTGTCCGCAAATACCTGCCATTCCCCCCGCTGCCGTCGCGGACCACCGCCTTCCAAGCCGCTGGTACCCGCCATGACTCGCCGTCTATAGTGCCGCCCGCCTCACCAGCAGCCGACACCGTGTCGTCCGCAGCCATCACATCGTCTGTGCGAATCCAGTAGTCTGGACACATCGCGAAATACCCCCGCCACCCAGCTTCCATGGATCTCGCGCCTCGCACGCGATTGCCGAGCGAGTCCACGAACACATGATCTGCCGCCATTAGCGTCGTGAGGGCAATCACGTCATGGCTGTTGATGGCGCCAGCCATCGTTTCAAAATCTCGACAGGGTTGATCGCGGTCACTCTCAGCCAACCTACCGGATCTGCTTCCCGGGCCGTGGTTTGGACCGTTGCCTCAACAGTCGAGTGCTGATATGCTTGCGATCATATTCCCACGGAATATATTCTGAATCTGTAACTGATAAAGGAGGTCTTCTCAAGTGGAGTCCCTCGGGGATAGGCTTCGAATCAGGCGGGAAGCGAACGGACTTTCCCAAACAGACCTTGCGCTGAAAATGGGTGTTAGCCAGGGGCGCATCTCTCAATGGGAACGTGGTAGCCAGCCGCCCCATGAGCAGCTTGAAAAGCTGGATTCTATTCTGGGCGAGGTGCTCCAGCGAGAAGCCACTGCCCCCCAGGGGTCGTCAGCGGTCGGAGCGTGGCTGTCGAAGGCGCGGCTCAAGGCGAATTTAACCGTGAATGAACTGGCTACTAAAGCTGGTGTCAGCCCGGCGACAATCTACAATCTGGAAAATGGCCGGGCAGAAAATCCACATCCAAGGACAATAAAGGCCCTTGAGGAAGCTTTAGGTAACCGGCTCGAGTCCGAGGAACAGGTCAAGGAAGCCAGCGAGATTAAGGGACTCGGGGAGTTTGTAGATTTCGACCCTTATGATGTGAGCAACCTTCCTGATAGTGCCGGTGTTTATGTGTTCTACGACATTAGCCAGCGCCCAATTTATGTTGGTCAGGGCAGCAGTATCGCTAGGCGCATCAAGGATCATGAGCAGAAGTTTTGGTTTAAACGTCCTATAGTGGAGGACGGAGCATATGTTGAGATCGCAGATAAGAAGCTAAGGGAACAGGTGGAAACGATCTTGATTCGATTCCTGAAGCAGAATGCCGTTATCAATCGGAACAAGGTCGATCGTGACTGAGTTTAGATTCATTGTATGGAACCGCTAATGTTTAAGACCGCTTTGTTCGTTTGTCTACTTGCAAAGCCAAGTCAGGTATGGAGCGATACTTCTCCAGCTCTGAAGAACGAGGATATTCTGGCGCTGCACGCAAATGGCTTCAGTGAGGCCGTTATCAAAGCGAAGATAACGACTGGACCGTGTCACTTTGACACGGCACCTGAAGCTCTTACAAAACTAAAGACTGCCGGAATCCAGGAGTCAGTCATTCTGGAGATGATTAACTGCAAAGACACGATCATTGTTTCTACTCCCAATCCTACTGGCTTGCCTGTTGCTGGAACACCAACACCAAAAGGCTACGAGTTGACTTTTGTCAAATCCGATCTGAAATGGAAGTATGGCTTTCGCAGCGAACCATTTAACAAGATTTCCGAATACGCGGGTAAAACACTCACAGCTGCGCTTGAGGCTAAGGGTGTACATCGTATGCCGATTATCGATATAGGATGTTGCCGGGTTGTGGTAGAGTTGTTGGAGGTGACGACCCATCCGGCACTTATTAAGAAACCCGGTATAGATGCATCGGCTAATGTATCAGTGAGAGATACGAATAGCCGACTTGTCTTCTCTAAAGGATATCGGGGAGAGTCCCGCACGTTGGGCAATACATGGGGCCATCTGATAAACCATGCTGTGGAGGATTTGGTCATTAATATTGCTGCGGACCCCGATCTGATTAGAGTGCTTGCCACCGGAAGCCCTAATTGATGCCATGGACTCTGGACGGCGCTTCCTTCCTGACTCCACTCGGCGATCGAGAGCTTCGCATCCTGGGAGGCTGGAAGGGCGTTTACAAGAGGCCGGGAAGGGTGAGCCAACTCTGCCGGACCAGAGCTTTCACCTTCCCGCACAATCCCGCAGACTCGAGTGAAATCCACCCAATTCCCGCAGTTTTCCCGCAGAATGGATCTGCGGAAGTCTTTTATTAGCACTTGCCTAACGCTTCGTCCGATTTTTTCGTTCGTTGAAGCGCCGCACCTCGCCATCGCCCTGCGAAAGAAGTCTAGATTAGGCTGGATGGTGGCGCCGTGGATGACGGCGCCGACTGCCCCAAAAAAGTGGTAAAACGGACATGCGAGATCTGCATTTTCGAATTTTGAACTGTCGCAGCCGCGATATCCAACAGCGTTGACGAGCGCCCTCCTTCGGCCACCTCCCGCTTCATCTCCTGTTGCCCCTCCTCTACCTCACCCGAAACTCCTGGAACTGGTGCAGTCTCGGCACGCGCTGAAACGAAATCTTGATCGTCATGGCCGCGCCTTTGGGAGGAATGTGTTGATCCCACGCGTGTTTCTGTGCCCTATTCGCCTACCATAAAGTGTTCCGCTTTCACCGAGAGTCACGGCGTTCAGCGAAGCTCCGTTGCTACTCCCCTCGAAGCTGTATACTGGCAGAGCAGGCAGCGTTTGTTGCTGCGCCACCGCGCGCCGTCGGAAACGCCACCGAAAGTAAAATCGCAGCTTTCGATCTAAGTATCTGCCAAGCCCGTATGCATAGTTTTCTCATTTTGGCGCGGCCGTCTTTTAAAGATTCTGTGGCACGACATTCGCGATTCTGCGCAGATTGTATCGGTAGAGGACTAAAGGAGAAGCGAAATGAAAATTAAACATACGAACAGCCATTCTAAAGCGTGGGCGTGCCTGAGAATCGTACTCGATTGTGCGTTGCTGGCAATCGTGCTGCTTACACCGGCGTCAGCACAAACGGAAAGCGTTATCTACAGTTTCGCCGGTCAACCCGCGGACGGGGGGCAACCCAGCGCCGATTTGATTAAGGACTCGCACGGTAATTTCTATAGCACGACCTACGCGGGCGGATCGAGCAACGCAGGTACTTTGTTTAAGCTTTCGCCCTCGGGCGGCAGTTGGACCGAATCAATGCTTGTCAGTCTTGGCGGCCCTTTAGGACCGGCGAATCCGGTGGCTCCGGTCGTCATAAGTTCGACCGGCAATCTCTACACCACTGCATCTTCGGGTGGTGCTGCCAATGTTGGCGAGGTCTTTGAAGTTTCCAAAATAGGAGGCCTCTGGGAAGTGACAGGATCGCTGAGCTTTGGCGCTTCCGGTACGAGCTTACGCCGGGTAGCACATGGATCGTAACCGTACTGCACAGTTTCTGCGGCGGGGCAACGATGGCTCAGGCCCCCAAGGCGGGCTGATTATGGATTCGAGCGGCAACCTTTACGGCACGACCTATGGCGGCGGCGCGACAACCTACGGCACGGTATTCGAGCTCTCCCCCTCGTCAGACTCAGCATGGACGCTCACGGTGCTGCATAGTTTCGGCACCGCCGGTGACGGCATATACCCCGTTGCCTCGCTCATCATGGATGAGAGTGGCAATCTCTACGGGACGACTGAAGGCGGCGGCCTGTACGGCAGTGGAACGGCGTTTAAACTTACCAGTGCCAACGGCGCCTGGACCGAAGAGGAGATTGTGGGATTCGAGGGCGGCGTAAAAGACGGAGCGGCACCCACCGGCCGCTTGCTGCCGGATAAGAAAGGAAATCTCTACGGGACAACCTCGCTCGGCGGCCCAAATAATTCGGGTACGGTGTTTAGACTT
>Ga0302326_10003727_pt1 | contig 35774 bp, 37 predicted proteins | sample Palsa_T0_3_FD_202264 | JGI IMG/M metagenome (GOLD analysis project Ga0302326, IMG submission 202264) | Peat permafrost microbial communities from Stordalen Mire near Abisko, Sweden - Palsa_T0_3 | ecosystem: Environmental > Terrestrial > Soil > Palsa > Peat permafrost | place: Sweden: Abisko... | reverse complement strand
CCGCGAACAGGACGGCTCGTTTCTCGCGGGCGCACTCGCCGCGATGGTGACGAAGACGAAGACCATCGGATTTCTCGGCGGCATCGATAGCCCGCTTCTGCGCAAGTTCGAAGCTGGATTCACCGCCGGCGCGCACGAGGTCGATCCCAACGTCAAAGTGCTCGTGAAGTATGTCGGCTCGTTCGTCGACGTCTCGTCCGGCAAGGAGCTTGCGAGCGTCTTATACGGCGGCGGAGCGGACATCGTGTTCGTGGCCGCCGGAAAAGCCGGGCTCGGCGCGATCGACGAAGCACGTTCGCGCTCGAACGTCTATGCGATCGGCGTCGATTCCGATCAAGACGGGCTCGCGCCGGGGAAGATCCTCACGAGCATGGTAAAGCACGTCGACGTCGCGGTCTTTAAGATCGCGCAAGCGATCGCGGCCCACAAGGTGCCGGCCCGCATCACGGAGTTCGGCCTCAAAGACGACGGTGTGGGCCTCACCGATTTCAAGTACACGCGCGGGGTCATCACAGAGGCGCACATCGCGCGCCTCGCGCAACTGCGGGCGGCCATCGTCGCGGGGAAGATCGTGCCGCCGCAGACGCGCGAGCAGCTGGCTGCCTTCGTCCCGGTAAAGCTGTAAACAGCAGCGTGGCCCTCGCCGCGGCGTCGCTCGAGTTGCGCGGAATCGTCAAGCACTATCCGGCGCTCACCGCGCTGCGCGGCGTGGACCTCACGCTGCTCCCCGGCGAGATTCACGCGCTGTGCGGCGAGAACGGCGCCGGCAAATCGACCCTCGCGCGCATCGCCGCCGGAAAAGTGCAGGCGACCGAGGGCACCGTCGCCGCGAGCGGGCCCGTCGGGCTCGTCCATCAGCACTTCGAGCTCGTCGATCGTTTGCGCGTGTGGGAGAATGTCGTGCTCGGCCGAGAACCGCGCCGCGGCGGCCGCATCGATGTCGCTGCCGCGCGCGAACGCGTGCGCGACCTCTCGCGGCGCTACGGGCTCGCGGTCGACCCCGATGCGGTCGTCGAGACGTTACCCGTCGGCATCGCGCAACGCGTCGAGATCCTGCGTGAACTTTCGAAGGAACCGAGCGTGCTCGTGCTCGACGAACCGACCGCGGTCCTCGCGGCGACAGAGATCGAGACGCTGTTCGCTACGCTGCACGCGCTCGCGGCGCGCGGGGCCGCGATCTTGGTGATCACGCACAAGCTGCAAGAGGTCATCGGTCACGCGGATCGCGTGACGGTGATCCGCGGCGGGCTGATCGTCTCGACCGGGCCGACGAGCGAAACCTCACTCGGAGCGATCGCACGAGCGATGGTCGGTGGCGACGTACCCCCGCTCTCCGCGCGCGCGGCGACCGTACCGGGCCCCGCATTCGTCGCCGCGAACGTTAGCGCGGGCGCGGGCGCTCACGCGCTGCGCGACGCGAGTTTCGAAGTACGCGGCGGCGAGATCATCGGCATCGCGGGCGTCGAAGGCAACGGGCAGGCTGCGCTCTGCGACGCGATCGCGGGCATTCTCGCGTATGACGGCGAGATGCGTCTGGGCGAGCGCGCTCTGCCGCCCGATCCAGCCGGGCGGCTCGCCGCGGGCCTGCGCGTGATCCCGCAGGATCGCCGGCGCGAAGCGCTCGTCGTGGCGTGGAGCGTCGTCGAAAATGTCGCGCTCGGAGATCACGCCCGCACGCCGCTGCGGCGCGGCTGGAACGTCGACCGCGGCGCGCGCGATGCGGCGGCGCGGCGCGTCGTCGAACGTTTCGACGTGCGCACGCCCTCGATTCGCACGAGCGTCGATTCGCTCTCGGGCGGCAACCAGCAGAAGATCGTGGTCGGACGCGCGCTCGCGTGCGAACCGAAGTTTCTCGTCGCCTATCAGCCGACGCGGGGAGTCGATATCGGAGCCGCCGCGCTCTTGCAATCGCGTTTGATCGAGGCGCGCAACGCGGGCGCGGCCGTCTTGCTCGTGAGCTTCGAACTCGACGAGATCTTGGAGCTTTCGGATCGGGTGCTCGTGATGTATCGGGGCAAGGTCGCCGGCGAATTCGAACGCGCATCGTTCGATCGCGCGCACATCGGCGCGCTGATGGCGGGCGGCGCGTGAACCTTCGCAGAGCCGCGATCTTCGCCGCCGTACTCGGTGCGCTCGCGGCGGGCGCCATGCTGCTGGCCGGCGCGAATCCGATCGCGGGATTCGCGGCGTTAGCACGCGGCGCGCTCGGTGGCGAGCGCCAAATCAGCGAAACGCTCGTACAGACGACCGCGCTCCTCTTTCCCTCGCTCGCCGTCGCGTTCGCGTTCCGCGCTGGACTCTTCAACATCGGAGCGGAGGGACAGCTGATCGCAGGCGGCCTGCTCGCCGGCCTTGTGGGCGCGGCCTTCGTCGCACCGGGATGGATCGCGATTCCCGTCGTGCTCGCGGCGGGCGCGATCGGCGGCGGCCTGTGGGGCGGCGTTGCCGGCGTGCTGCGCGCCCGCTTCGGCGGGAACGAAGTGATCGCGACCCTGATGCTCAACGTGATCGCCGCGCTGCTCGCAAATTATCTCGTCGTCGGACCGCTGCACGCACCCGACGTCGCGGGGCCGGAAACGGCCGAGCTGCCCGCAAGTTCGTGGCTTCCCGTGCTGCTGCCGCATACGCGTCTGACGATCGCGTTCGTATTCGCGCTCGCGCTCGCGGGCTTCTTGCGCTACGTCTTCGCGCGAACGGTGTTCGGGTACGAGCTGCGCGCCGCGGGCGAAGCACCGCACGCCGCCGCGCGCGCCGGGATCGATCTGCGCCGCACGGCGCTCCTGGCCATGACGCTCTCCGGCGCGATCGCGGGCTTCGGCGGCGCGACCCTCGTGGCGGGCGTGCTGCATCGCTTCAACGTCGAGCTATCGCCCGGCTACGGCTTCATCGCGATCGCGGTCGCACTCGTCGGCGGCCTCGATCCGTTGTGGATCGTCCTGGCCGCGTTCGCGTTCGGGATTCTGCAAAGCGGCAGCCTCACGATGCAAGCGCTCGCGCACGTCCCGAAGGACGTCGTCTCGGTCGTGGAAGGCCTCGCGATTCTCGGACTCTCGGCGCGCCGTTTCGCGCGCCGCTCGCCGGACGCGGCCTGACGTGCCCGACCTGATCGGCTTCTGCGAACTCGTCCTCGTGAAAGCGACCCCGCTGATTTTCGCGGCGCTTGCCGGCGTGCTGTGCGAGCGTTCGGGCATTCTCAACATCGCGCTCGAAGGCGCTCTCGCGGCAGGCGCCTTCGCGGCCGTCGCGGCCTCCTACGAAACCGGGAGCCCGTTGTTAGGCGCCGTTGCAGGCGTTCTTGCAGGCGTGCTCGTGTGCGGCACGCTGGGCGTCGCGGCGACACGCTTTCGCGTCGATCAGATCGTTGCGGGCACCGGCCTCAACGTGCTCGCGATCGGCGGTGCCGCGTTCGGCATCGTCGTCATGTCGGGCACGCCTGGCGTGACGCCCGAAGTCCACGCGTTCGGGCCAAGCGGCGAAGCGGTCCTCGTGATCCTCGCCATGTGCTGCGCTCTCGGCCTGCACTTTGCGCTCTACCGCACGCCATGGGGGCTGCACTTGCGCGCCTGCGGTGAGAACCCTGAAGCGGTCGTTTCCGCGGGCCTCGATCCCCGCCGGATTCGCGTCGTCGCGACCCTGATTGCCGGCGTCCTCGCGGGGCTCGGCGGGATCTTTCTCTCGCTTGGCGAGCTCGATATCTACTCCGACGGCATGACGGCCGGGCGCGGCTTCATCGCGCTCGCAGCGGTCATCTTCGGACGCTGGACGCCGCTCGGTGCGTGCGCCGCCGCGATCGCGTTCGGCGCGCTCTCCGCCCTGCAGTTCGTTTTGCAGCGCGCGGGCGTTCCAAGCGAACTGCTGCAAGCACTCCCATACGTGGTAGCACTCGCCGCGCTCACCGGCATCTTCGGAAAATCGCGTGCGCCCGCTGCGGATGGCGTCGTATTCTAAAAATCTTTTTGCATTTGGCCCTTGTCCGCAGGGTTTGTGAACCGATAATGGAGATATGCCGGGCACGACGATGACGTTACGCCGCCTTGGGTTTTGCATATCGCTCGCGATGCTCGGCGCGTTCGTGCCCGCTGCTGCGAATGCCGCGGGCCTCGCCGGGCCGCTTTCGGACTTGCAGATGCGCCTCGATGCCGCCGGCCTTCACGCGCCCGGCCGCGTCGGTATCGCAGTTGAAGATCTCGCGACCGGCATGACGTCGGGTTTCAATTCGACCGAGAGCTTGCCGGCCGCGTCGACGATCAAGATTCCCGTGATGATCGAAGTCTTCAAGCAGATGGAAGCGGGCGATCTCGATCTGAACACGGTCGTCCACTTGGAAGATCGCGACCGCGACTGGGGCTGGGGCGACATGGCCGACGCGCCGGCGGGCGTGCCGAAAACAGTGAAGCAGCTGCTGATGCTGATGATCACCGAAAGCGATAACACCGCAACCAACATGCTGATCCGCAAGGTAGGCCGGACGCACGTCAACACGACGATGGCCGACCTCGGCATGCACGCGACCAGGCTCGGCGACTACATCCGCTCCGAAGGCGACACGATCCGCTACGCCCTGCGCACGAGCCCGCACGACATGCTCCACCTCTTGGACGCGATCGCGCGCGATCAGATGATCGATGAATGGTCGTCGCGCCAGATGCTGGCCATCCTCGAAGGCCAGACGCACAACGGACTGCTGCCGGTGCCGCTGCCCAAAGACGTCAAGATCGCCCACAAGACGGGCTCCCTGCACGACACGCTCAACGATGTCGGTATCGTCTATCAGGCGGACGAGCCGTACGTGATCGCCGTGATGACCACGCAGCTGCCCGATCTCGATCTTGGCCGCGCCTTCATCCACCACATCTCGCGCATGACCTACGACGAACTCGGCCGCTTCGCTACGTGGCGCGAAGACCAAGGCATCGCGGCCTTCTCGCGCGATTCCGGCGACGACCCGCTCGACAGCGCGGCCTCGCACGACGACCCGCTCGCCGGCGTGAATTCTCCACCCGACGAGCAGATGTGGGATTCGACGCCGGGCTCGGCGGCCCCGAACCTCGAGCCGAGTGACGGCGGGGCCGGCTAACCCGCGCTAGACGGCCGAACCGCTCGCGACGGGCGCCACGCCCGCCAAAAACGACGCGATCTCCGCGTTGACCGCGTCCGGCTCTTCGATCGTCGACGAGTGCCCCGCGTTCGGAATGAGAACGAGCTTCGCACCGGCGATGCCGGCGCGAATGCGCTCGGATTTCTCGGGGACCGTCGCGACGTCTTCATCGCCGACGATCACGAGCGTCGGGGCTGTAATCTTCGCGAGTTCGTCCTCGAGGCCGGCGCGCCCGATCACCCCGGCGAGGGCGCGCTGGATACCGACGCGATCGTTCGCGATCAGGCGCTCCCGCCAGCGGTTCCGTTCCGCGGCGCGTGTCGCGTCGTTCATGAACGTCGCACCGAACATGATCGGCATGACTTGGGCCGCGACGGCAGCGTACCCGAAATAGCGCCCGACGAAGCCGAGCGTCTTGTAGCGGCCGACCTTCTCCTTGGGCTCGGGCTCGCACGACGTCTCGAGCAAGATGAGCGTGCGCACCAGCTCCGGCCGGCGCGCGGCCAGCCGCATCGCGACGAAACCGCCCATGGAGAGCCCCGCGAAATGCACCGCGCCGAGGCTCAGGGCCTCGATGAGCCCGGCGGCGTCGTTTGTGAGCGTATCCATGTCGTAGCCGCTCGCGGTAACCGGCGTGCGCCCTTGTCCGCGAAAGTCGAACGTGACGCACCGGTAGCGCTTCGAGAACTCCGCGACTTGCGCCGCGAACATCTCGCCGCTCCACAGAAGACCGTGTGCGAACACGATCGTCTCGCGACCCGTACCCGTCGATTCGTAGTACAGTGAGACCCCGTTGACATCGAGCAGCGGCATTACGCCGCTCCGACTTGCCGGTTCGCGTAGACGGGCGTGGACAGCCCGCAATAGGACGGATCGGAACCGCTCGTGACGCGCGCGAAAAGGGCGGTGAGTTCGCGCGTGACAGGCCCCATCGCGCCCGAACCGATGGCGCGGTGATCCACCGAATTGATGAACGTGATCCCCGCGGCCGTGCCGGTGAGGAAAAGTTCGTCTGCGGTGTAGAGTTCGCTGCGATCGAGGGCGCGTTCGACGACGGTGAGGCCGAGTTTCGCGCGCGCGAGCGTTAGGACCGTGCTGCGCGTGATCCCTTCGAGCACGTTCTGCGTTGGATCGGGCGTGAAGAGCGTCCCTTCGCGCACGAGGAACAGATTGGCGGCCGACCCTTCCGACACGTGGCCGTCGTTCGAGAGCATGATGGCTTCGTCGAATCCGTTCATCAGCGCCTCGCTTTTCGCAAGTGCGGAATTGATGTACGCGCCCGTCACTTTCGCGCGCGCCGGTGCCATCGTATCGTCGATGCGACGCCACGAACTCACGCCCGTTTTTAGCCCGGCTTCGGCATCGAAGTATTTCGCAAACGGCACCGCGACGATTGCGAAGGCATCGGGCACGCCGCCGAGACGCACGCCGACATCTTCGGCGGCCTTGTACAGCAGCGGGCGAATGTAGATGTTCTCTTCAAAGCGGTTGCGCGCGCAGAGTTCGAGAGTGATCGCGCAGAGTTCGTCGACCGTATGCGGCAGCTTCATCAGCAGGATGCGCGCCGAACGATGCAGGCGTTCGTAGTGTTCGCCCAGCTGCAGGACGTAGAGCTCGCGTTCCGTCGCGTTCCAATAGCCGCGAATGCCCTCGAAACACCCGGTGCCGTAGTTGAGGCCGTGCGTCAGCAATCCGACGCGGGCATCCTCGTAGCGGCGAAACGCTCCTTTGGCGAAGACGATCGACTCGTTGATACTCATGCACGCTCTCTTCGCGACGAACGGCAAGCAGGCATGCTCGGCCGGTCCGGGCGATATGCGCAAGCGTGCCGCGCCTGCTCGACGTCTTCGTGCGCTTCCTCCACCTCGGGTGCACCTCGTTCGGCGGCCCGATCGCGCACCTCGGGTATTTCCGGCGCGAGTTCGTCGAGCGAGCGCAGTGGCTCGACGACGCAGCGTTCAGCGAGATCGTGGCGCTGTGCTCGGTCTTGCCGGGGCCTACCAGCAGCCAAGTCGGCATGGTGATCGGCGCCCGCCGGGCCGGACCCGCCGGCGGATTGTTGGCCTGGGTCGGCTTCACCGGTCCCACGGCGATCGTCCTGATCTCGCTCGGCATGGCGCTGCGTATCTCGGCCGCGCAAGCCGGAGTGTTCACGCAGTCTGCCGGCTTCGGCGGCCTGCTCGAAGGCTTCGCCGCCGCAGCAGCGGCCGTCGTTGCACTCGCGGTGTACCAACTCGGACGCAACCTGATCCGTACGCGGATCGACGCGGGCATCGCGCTAACCGCGCTCGCGATCGCGCTCGTCGCGGATCGCTATGCGCCCACGTTCCAGTGGCTCGCGCTTGCCACGGGCGGCGCGCTCGGAGCGGTTTTCCTGCGCAACGCGTCCGCGTTGCCGTTACGCGCGCCGGCGCTCGCCGTTTCGCGCCGCACGGCGACCATCTGCGGCGCGGCGTTCGTCCTGCTGCTCGTCGGGTTGCCGATCGTGGCTCCGGCGGGCAGCTACCTCGATCTTTTCGCGACCTTCTTCCGCGCGGGATCCCTCGTGTTCGGTGGAGGGCACGTCGTGCTGCCGTTCCTGCAGAGCTTCATCGGAGCGGGTGTCTCGGAACGCACGTTCTTCGCGGGCTACGGCGTGACGCAGGCGATGCCGGGGCCGCTGTTCGCGTTTTCCGGATTTCTCGGAGCCGTGACGCGTCCGCTCGGTGGCGTGCCGGCTGCGCTTGTTGCGCTTGCCGGAATTTTCCTACCATCGTTTCTCTTGATCGCCGCCGTGATGCCGCTTTGGAAGGCGTTGCGTGAGTTGCCGCGCGCGAGCGCGACGCTTGCCGGCGTCAATGCCGCCGTGGTCGGACTGCTCGCAGCCGTGCTCGTCGATCCCATCGCAACGTCGCTCGTGCACGATCCGCTCGGCATCGCGCTGGCGCTCGCGGCCTTTGCGCTGCTCCTCTATGCGCGGTGGCCCGCGTGGCTGCCGGTCGCGCTGTGCGGAGCCGCCGGGCTTTTCTTGCGTTCGGGCATCATCGAGCAGTTGATCCATCGAGCATGATCGACTCCGCGCGCCCTTTTTGGGGATCATCGGGGGGCGGCCCGCGCCGATCGTTAAGAACGTCTTATGCTTCTGCGTTTACGCTGTGAAGCGATGAGAGCTTCCGTTACCCTCGGCCTCGCACTCGCGCTCGCGATGACGGCGAACGGCGCCGCCGGCCCCGGGCCCCTCGAGTTGCCGACCGAATGGAGTCTTAGCGCGCCCCCCGATGTCGTGACGCACACGGGGACCCTGCCGCAAGGTGCCGCGCTGACGGCCGACGGCAACCACCTCGTCGTCGTCGAAGACGGACAAGCCGGCGCGGCCGTTCGCATTCTCGATGCGAAGTCGCTCGCGCTCGAACGCTCGATCGCGATGAGCGGCGCCACAGCCGATCCGCTCCCTGACCCGAACGGCAGCGGCGTCTGGGCCAGCGGCGCGGGACACGACACGCTCGTCCATCTCGATGCCGCGACGGGAACGGTCGATCGCACGATCGCGCTGCCAAAAGGATCCTGGGCCTCCGCCATCGCGCGTTCGCCCGATGGGAAGACGCTTGCAGTGAGTTGCGAACTCGCGAATGCGGTCGTGTTCGTCGATCTCGCGGTGGGAACGGCCGGGGCGCCCATCGCCGTCGGACATCACCCATACGGGATTACGTTCTCTGCGGACGGCAAGACCGTGTACGTCGCAAATTGGGCGCAATCGTCGCTCTCCGCGATCGACGTTGCTGGGCAACGCGTGCGCGCGACGATCGCCGTCGGCAAACATCCCGATCACGTGCTGCTCGCGGCCGACGGACGGCACCTGTTCGTTTCCGAATCCGACGACGATGCGATCGGCGTGGTCGATCTCGCAAGCGACGCGCGGGTGGCGGGCGCGAACGCCGCACCCTACGGCGGAAAGCTGTTCGGCGCTTCGCCTTCGGCGCTTGCGCTCTCGGCTGACGGAAAGCGCCTTTATGTCACGGACTCGGCCGCGAACGCGGTGGCGGTGCTCGATGTCGCGGGAGAAACGCCGCACCTCATCGGAGCGATTCCTGCCGGCTGGTACCCGACCGCCGTCGTCGTCGAGCGCAACGAGACCGCGCTCGACGTCGTCGACGGAAAAGGCGAGAGTTCGCGTGCGAATCCGCACTTCAAGCCGTTCGAGCGCTCGGCACACGAGCGTGGATACGTCGCGAGCGAAGAGATCGGCTCGGTGCGTCGCGTTCCGATTCCGAACGATGCGGCGCTTGCGGCGGGTCTCGACACCGTGCGCGCAAACGCGGGTCCTTGGCTCGACGCGACCTTATCCGTCTCCGGCCCGCCATCGCGCCCCGACTACCACTCCGATATTGTCCCGCCACGCCCTGACACCGTCGTGCGCTACGGCGGCCCGTTGCGGCACGTCATCTACGTCGTCAAGGAAAACCGCACGTACGACCAGGTGCTCGGCGATCTACCCGGCGCCGCGGGCGATCCGTCGCTCGCGCTCTTCGATGCGAAGGTGACGCCGAACGAACATGCGATCGCGCAGCGTTTCGGCGTGCTCGACAACACGTTCGCCGATGCGGAGGTGAGCGCGGACGGACACAACTGGTCGATGGCCGCGTTCGCGAACGACTACCTCGAACGCAATTGGCCGCCCAACTACGGCGGACGTCGCGAACTCTACGATTTCGAAGACGAAGCCGAAGGCTCCACCCCGCACGCCGGCTATCTGTGGAACGCGGCACTCGCCGCGGGACGCACCGTGCGCAACTACGGCGAGTTCACGACCGAAAACAGGTTGACCCCGAAGCCCGACATCGTCTCGCACATGGCCGGCCTCGCGGGCGTTACCGACCCGCTGTTTCCTGGATTCGATCTGGCCTACAGCGATCTCGATCGCGAAGCGGAGTGGGCGCGGGAGTTCGCGGCATACGTGCGCGACGATAATCTTCCGCAACTCGAAATCGTACGGCTGCCAAACGATCACACGAGCGGAACGCGCGTTGGCAAGTTGACGCCGAGCGCGTACGTTGCGCAAAACGACATCGCGGTCGGTCGCCTTGTCGATGTCGTTTCGCATTCGCGTTACTGGCGCGACACGGCGATTTTTGTCGTCGAGGACGATGCCCAAAACGGACCCGATCACATCGACGACCAGCGCATGACTGCTTACGTCGCGAGCGCCTACGCAGCCGGCGGCGTCATCCACGAGCATTACTCGACGGCCGGCATCGTGCGTTCGATCGAGATGATCCTCGGCCTCGACCCGCTCTCCGCCTACGACGCCGCCGCGCGTCCGCTCTACGACGCATTCGTTTGGGAGCCGGACATGCGCCCGTTCGACGCGCTGCCCGCGAAGATCGATCTCGACGCGCGGAACCTTGCAAGCGCCTACGGTGCGCGGCAGAGCGCCGCAGCCGACTTCACCCGCGAAGACCGCGTACCGGACGCGTTGCTCAACGACGTCGTATGGCATGCCGTGCGCGGTGCGCGCGCGACGCCGCCGCCGTACGGCGCGTTCTAGGAGGACGACAGCCGAAAACCGCTAGACGCCGCATCGTTTCGAGCGCACAATACCTCCGATGACACTGCCCGACCGTGCGACGTGCGATCGCATCTTCGAATCTCGCGACGCGCGCTACGACGGACGATTGTTCGTCGGCGTCAAGACGACGGGCGTGTATTGCCGGCCGGTGTGCCGCGTGCGCGCTCCGAAACGCGAGAACTGCACGTACTTCACCTCGGCCGCGGCCGCGCAAGCCGCGGGCTTCCGATCGTGCCTGCGCTGCCGGCCCGAAACGGCACCGACGCTTGCGGCCTGGAACGGAACGTCGACCTCGGTCGATCGCGCGCTCAGTTTGATCGCCGGGGGTGCACTCGACGACGAACGCGTCGGCGTCCTCGCGGAACGGCTCGGAATGGGCGAGCGCCATTTGCGGCGGCTGTTCGCCGAGCACCTCGGCACGACGCCAATCGCGGTCGTACAAACGCGTCGCGTGCTGTTCGCGAAGAAATTGATAACGGATACAGCGCTGCCGATGGCACAGGTCGCGCTCGGCTCCGGCTTTTCGAGCGTGCGGCGTTTCAACGAAACGATGCGCTCGGTGTACGGGCGGTCGCCGACGGAACTGCGCCGCGTTCGAGCGGGCCAAAGCGGCGGCGACGGTACGGTAACGCTCGCGCTCGCCTACGGCGGCGATTACGATTGGCCCGTGATGAGCACATGGCTCGGCGCACGCGCGATCGGCGGCGTTGAAGTGATCGCGGCCGACGGCCGCTATATACGTTCGATCTCGCACGGCGGTGAGGTCGGCACGATTTCCGTCGCGTTCGTGCCGGGCGCCTCGCACCTGCAGGCGACGATCCGCTTCCCGAACGTTGCGGCGCTGCTCGCGATCGTCGATCGCATCAAACGCATCTTCGATCTCGATGCGGATCTCGCGACGATCTGCGAACATCTCGCCGCCGACGAGCGTCTCGCTCCGCTCGTCGCGCACCGTCCCGGTCTGCGCGTGCCGGGCGCATGGGACGGCTACGAACTGGCCGTCCGCGCGATCTTGGGGCAGCAGATTTCCATCGACGCCGCGTCGTCGCTCGCGTCGCGGCTCGTGCGCCGCTTCGGAGAGCCGCTTGCGGCGGAATTACGTGTGCCGGGCGTCGATCTCGTCTTTCCGCGGCCCGAGCGCCTGGCCGAAGCCGACATCGCGTCGCTCGGGATGCCCGGTGCGCGCGCGGAAGCGATTCGCACGGTCGCGCGGGCGGCGGCGGAAGATCCGCAGTTTTTCTCACCGTCGCACGATCTCGCGGGATCGATCGAACGTTTGCGGCGCCTGCGCGGCGTCGGCGAATGGACCGCGCACTACATCGCGATGCGGGCGCTGCGCGAGCCCGATGCCTTTCCGGCAGCCGATATCGGTTTGATGCGCGCGATCGCCGGCGACGGCGGCTTGCGGCCTTCGGCGCGCGAACTCGAGGCGCTCTCGCAAGCGTGGCGTCCGTGGCGCGCGTACGCGGCGCTGCACCTGTGGGCCGGCGACGCAGAACGCGAACGCACGCGCAGGAACATCGCGTGAAGCTCGCACTCGACCGGGTCCCTTCGCCCGTCGGCACGTTGCTGCTGGTCACGAGCGAGACGGCGCTGGTCGCACTCGATTTCGACGACTACGACGAGCGTATGCACCGCTTGCTGCGCGCCCATCACGGCGAGGTGGAAATATGCGACGAGCGCGAGCGTCTGGGCATTCGCGCCGCGCTCGACGCGTACTTCGCGGGCGATTTCCAAGCGCTCGATGCGTTGCCGATCGCGACGAACGGCACCGCTTTCCAGCAGACGGTCTGGCGCGCGTTGCGCGCGATTCCGCCCGGCAGCACGCTCTCGTACGGTGCGCTCGCGCGCCAAATCGGCAAACCGCAAGCGATGCGCGCCGTGGGGCTTGCGAACGGGGCGAACCCAATCGGCATCGTCGTACCGTGCCACCGCGTCATCGGCGCGAACGGCACGCTCACGGGCTACGGCGGCGGCCTTCCGCGCAAACGCTGGCTGCTCGAGCACGAAGGCGCGGAGATGAGGCTCTTCTAACAACGCACCTGCATGCTCGTCGTCGATCGCGTCCGCCGCTCGTTTGGGAATGTCGCGGCCGTGCGCGACGTCAGCTTCGCCGTCGATCGCGGCAACATCTTCGCGCTGCTCGGACCCAACGGCGCGGGCAAGACCACGACGATGCGCATGATCCTCGGCATCTACGCTCCCGACGGCGGTTCGATCAGCTGGAACGGGCTCGCGATCGCAAACGTGCCCGCTTGGGAGACCGCGGTGTCGCTGCTCGTGAACGTCGCGACGGTTGCGGCGAGTTATCTCGTCGCCGGAAGAGTCTACAAAGTCGGCATGCTGCTGTACGGCAGAGCGCCTTCGGTCCGGCAGATCGTCGCGGCGCTACGCGGCTAACATGCGGCGCTACGGCAGCAGGGCGCGCACGAGCCCGACCCCGGCGAGCGTCGCGATCAAGCCTGCGATCACGCTGCCGCCCGCGTAGACGACGCTCAGCATCGAGAACGACTCCGCGCTCAGGATATACGTTTCGTAGGCAAAGGTCGAAAAGGTTGTGTACCCGCCGAGGAATCCCGTCGCGAGGAGCAGCCGCAAGTACGGACTGAATCCCGGGCGCGTTGCCGCCAGCTCCAGCACGACGCCGATGACGAACGCGCCGCTCACGTTGATGGTAAAGGTTCCCCACGGAAAGCCGGCGCCGAATTTCCCCAAGAACCACGTCGACACGAAGTAACGCAGCACGGAGCCAACCGCACCCCCGATCGCGACGGCTCCGATTGCAGCCGGCAGGTTCACGGCGCGGCGTGTCGCGCGCGAAGCAACAGCGTCTGGATCCGTTCGAGCGTCACGAGTCCCTCGTCCAGAATCGTTTCGAGCGCCGGCAGAAAGGCCTGGATCTTCTCTTCCTCATCGATCACCTCGATGAGAATCGGCAGATCCATCCAGGCGTCCACCGCCCTGGTCGACGACAGAACTCCGCGCCGGCCAAAGCCCTCGATACCCTTGAATGCAATCGCGCCGGCGATGCCTGCCGCAGCCAGCGCCTCGACGATCGAGGTCGCCACGTTACGGCCGCGACGCCGTGTGCTTTCCGAAACGTAAATGCGCAGCAGCGTCCCGTTGTGCTCGATCCTCATGCGGTGCGTTTCGTCACGCGCGCTCGCGCCGGCCGAAGCGGCAATACTGGACCTTTTCGAGCGTGATTGCCCCCTCGGGAATCATCGCCTCGAGGCGGGGCAAGAGCGTTTCGATTTTCTCCGGCTGATCGACGACCTCGATGAGCACGGGCAGACCGCCGCTCGCCTTCCACACCCGCGCCACGTGAATCTTTTGGTTCGCTCCGAACCCTTCGATCCCGCGGAAGACGCTCGCACCCGCGACGTGCTCGCGCTTGAGAACTTCGACGATCGCATCGTACAGCGGTCCGCCATGCCACGTGTCGCGTTCGTTGACGAAGATGCGCAACAGTTGCCCTTCCTTGAAGTCGGCCATCGTAAATACTCCGCTATCGTGCGCCGGTGCGAAAAACGCCGGCATACATTTTATGCGCCGCACGTGACCGGCCACCCCGCTAACCACCACGTTCGCCGCTATGGAACGCCGAGATCCTCCGGATCGACGAACTCCTGCGGATGGAAGAACCTCTGGGCGACGATCGTGGGGACGATCGCCGTCAGGATGACGACCGTGACGAGCGTCGTGTACTGCGCTTGGTCGATGTAGTGGTGCGTGAGGCCGTAGAGGCTCGAGATCGTTCCGAAGGTGAGGCCCGTCGCCATCATCAGCGTGATATACGAGGCGTGCTTGGGGACGTGCCCGAACGCGCGCGCCGCCGGGAAGACTCCTAAGCACTTGGCCGCTAGCTTGACGGCAAAGAACGCCGCAATGGCCCAGATGCCGGCAACGGCGGCGGGAATCGACACGAGCGTTCCGGCCTTGAGGAAATAGAAGGGCGTGAGGAAGCCCATCGTCATCGAACGTACCCGCCGCGCGATCTCGGGATTCGCGAACATGAAGCCCGCGCACGCAAGACCCAGAAAATACGCGGGCAGCACGCCCTCGCTTTTCGCCGCCGTCGCGAGCGCCGAGAGCGATACGATGATGAGGAACAAGAGCCGCAAACCTGGCTCGCTGACCGAGCGTCTGGTGCGCTCGAACACGGCCGCCAGGAGTTTCGGCACGAGCAGGATCGCCGCCGCAATGCCGGCCACGAGCCCCAAGAGCCAGCCGTTGTAGTTTGCAAATAACAGGCCGAGCGCAACGACCGTCCCGAGATCGGTTATGAAACACGCGGCCAAAATCAACTGCCCGAAGTTACTCCCCGACAAACGCGACTCCACCATCACCGCGTAAACGACGGCGACCGATGTGGTGGACATCGCGACGCCCGCGATTTTCGACGCGTCGGGCGTCCAGTGCGCGACATAGTATGCATATGCGATGGCTCCGAGAAAGGGCACGGCGAACGAAATCGTTCCGATCGCGGCCGCCGGGCGCAGTTGTTTGCGCAAGACGGCCGGCTCGATCTCCGCCCCGGCCAGGAACGTCAGCATGATGCTTCCGAAGCCGGCAACGAAATCGATCCACGCGTTCGAGCGCAAACCGATCGCGTTGCCGGCCAGAACCCCGAACAGAATCTCAACGAGCGCGGCGGCGAGTCCAAGCCTGCGTGCGCAGAGCGCCGCGGCGGTCCCAAACGCGAGCCAAACGGCAGCGGTCGCCCACAGATTGTCGGCCGGCAGGTTGAGCGTCATGACGTAGCCTCCCATTGCCGGCAGATCGTGCCGGTCAGAGAGGAGTCATCAGCCCAGGCGGGCGGTTTCGCTGATGCGAGGCGAACTCCATCGCCCGTCGGCGCCGGCTTTCACCGGGCCCTTGCCCGCCGTTTTGCGTTCCGGCGGTGCGGTTTCCTACCTCACCGGCCGCGAATGCGCGCCTCGCCGGCGTAGACGTTGAATCGCTCGCCCCGCAAGAACCCCACGAGCGTGAGGCCGAAGCGTCGCGCCACGTCGACGGCGAGACTGCTCGGCGCGGAGACGGAACACACGATCGGGATGCGCGCGACCAGCGCCTTCTGCACGATCTCGTAGCTCGATCGCCCGCTGACGAGGAGCGCGCACGCGTCGAGCGGCAAGCGCTTTTGCAAGAGCGCCCAGCCAATCGCCTTATCGAGCGCGTTATGTCGGCCCACGTCCTCGCGCAAAACGACGAGTTCTCCCGTGAGGGTGAAGATGCCGGCGGCGTGCAGCCCGCCCGTTTTCTCGAAGATGCCCTGCGCGGCACGCAGGCGCGCCGGCAGCGCGGTCACGGTCGCGGATTCGATACGCGCTTCATCGCCGAGCGGTGCGAGGCCGCGCAGTTCGAGCGACTGCAGCTGCGCGCGGCCGCACACGCCGCACGCGCTGCTCATCGTAAAGTGCCGTTCGAGCGCGTCGAGCGCAGGCAAGACGGACGCGGCCAGATCGACGTTGACGATGTTGTACTGCTGGTCTCGATCGACCGATCCGTCCAAACAATACGAGATGCCGCGCACCGCCTCGATACCATCGATCACGCCTTCGTTGTAGAGAAAACCTGCGGCGAGCTCGAAATCGTTCCCGGGCGTGCGCATCGTGATCGCAACCGTGCGCGAGGCGCCTCCCGCGCGTACGCGGATCTCGAGCGGTTCTTCGGTCGCCAAGCGATCGAAACGCGGGGTCATCGCTCCGTCCTCGACCGCGACGATGCGCGCCTCGACCGAGGAACCGGGTCGCGCCGGCCGTTCGTCGATCATCGCGCGGCTCCGCTTCTAGTCGACAACTTCGACCGGCACCATCGTCCCGCTGGAGAGGTCGTCCGTCCCCGGCGGCACGACGATCAGGGCGTTCGCATCCGCGGCCGTGCGAACGAGCGACGAGCACTGATTTTCGAGCGGCGTCACACGGAACACCCCGCCCTCGTTCGCGAGGCGCGCGAAGATCACGTGATGGCGTTCCGGTTTCGCGCGAATCGTACCATCGAGTGCCGCAAGGATCGCCCGCGGATACGGATCGGATCGGCCGGCGAGCTTGCGAACGAGGCCCCGCACGAGCGTGCGGTAGGCGACGAATGCCGCTGCCGGATCTTCCGGCAGCACCACGATCGGCGTTCCGCCCAGCCGTCCGAACCCGGTCTGCTTGGCGGGGCGCAGTGCCACCGAGCGAAATGCGAAGTGGGTCTCGAACGCGGCGGCATCACGGCCGCTCGCGACGATCAGGTCGCTGCTCCCCGGGGAATCGCTCGAAACAACGGCCGCCCCATCGCGCACCACGGCGACGGCAAGCATCGCCGCAACCACGGTGTCGCTCGTGCACGCGATGGCGACCCGCGGCCGGCGAACGACACGCACCGTCGCGTGACCGGCCGCCGCAAGCAAAGCCGCCCGCCCCGCCGTCATCGCGTCGCCCGGGCGCACGAGAACCTCGCCGCGCTTGGCATCGTCGCCCGGGGGGAAGACGTGGTCGCCCGGCCGCAGCGGCGCACGCAGGACGATCGAATCGCCGCGATCCACGACGCACTCGATCGGCACGACGCAATCCGTGCCCTCCGGCAACGGCGCACCGGTGGCGATCGCGCGCACACCTGTGGGCGCCACCGGCAAAACGACGGGCGCCGCATCGGCCCCGCGCGCATCCGCCGCGCGTAGCGCAAACCCGTCCATGCCCGAGCGCGCGTACGGGACGATATCGGCATCCGCCAGCAAAATCGCCGCGACGACGCGATCGCCCGCTTCGTGCAGCGGAACCATTTCGGAGGAACGTGCTTCGACCGCGGCGAGCATCAGCGCGCGCGCTCGCTCGAAATCGACGCGCATCGCACGATCGGCATCGCGGACATGCGCGACCTCGGTCTTCACGGCACGCGCTCGTCGCGGCGGCGGTTCTGCACGTATTTCCAGCCGAAGCGGCCCTTGATGCAGAGGTTGCCGCGCGTGACGGTTTGATCGAACGGCGACGTGACCTTGACGATCTCGTTGTCTTGGACGTGCAGCGTCAAGGTGCAGCCGACGCCGCAATAGGGACAGATCGTATCGGTCTCGACTTGGCGCGCTTCATCCCACGAGCCGTCCGCGCGCATGTCGTGCTCGCTCTTGAACATCAGCGCGCCGGTCGGGCACACGGCGATACAGTTGCCGCAGTAGACGCAGGCCGATTTCGGTAGTTCGACGGCGAACTCCGTCGAGATGCGCGCGTCGAAACCGCGTCCCGCGACGGCGATCGCAAAGCTGTTCTGAAAGTCCGTGCCGCACGCTTCGACGCATTTGTAACAGAGAATGCACTTGCCGTAGTCGCGCACGTAGAGACTGTTGTCGAGCTTCAGGGGCTGCGCGACGGTCGCGCGATAGGCCGGGTCCGGCGCTTCGTGGTGACCGGTCTGTGCGTGATCCCGTCCGCCCTCGGGGTGGGCCGGCGCCGCAGGCCCGTAGCGCTCGGCATCGCAGCCGTACTCGTCTTTCCACGCCGCGACATCGGGCGTCGTGCTCAGGTCGACCGAAGAGTCGAGGAATTCGAGGACCATCTTGCGGCTGTGCCGCACGCGCTGCGAATCCGAACGGACTTTCATGCCGGGCTCCACCTTGCGCGCGCACGACGGCACGAGAACCCGCGAGCCCTCGACTTCGACGACGCACACGCGGCACACGTTCACCGGGTGCAGCGTCGTGAGGAAACACAGCGTCGGAATATCTTTGGCGTTTTGGCGGCATGCATCGAGGATCGTCGAGCCCTCCGCAACGCTCACGGCCACGCCGTCGATTTCCAGTTCGACCTGGCGCGGCGGTGCTTGCGGCGGCATGACGCGGATCATCGGGGTTCGGCGCCGGGAGCTGCCGGCTCGAGCAGCCGCAAACGGTGAATCGCCGACTCGATCGCGCCGTACGCGGTTTGTCCGAGGCCGCAGATCGAAGCGTCCTTCATCGCCGAACCGATCTCACCGAGCAGCGATAGTTCGGCGGCGACCGAACCGAGCGCGTTTCCCGACGCGATGCGCGCGAGCGCTTCTTCCTGGCGCACCGTTCCGACGCGGCAAGGAACGCATTGCCCGCACGACTCGTCGCGAAAGAACGCCGCGATCCGCTGCAGGATCGGCAGCATCGCGACCGAGTCGTCGAACACGACCACGACCCCAGAGCCAAGCGTCGCCTGCGCCGCGCGCACGCCCTCGAAGGTCAACGGGATATCGAGATCGTCCGGACCGACGAAGACGCCCGCCGCGCCGCCGAGCATGATCGCGCCGATTCCCCGGCCGCCCGCGACCCCGCCCCCCAGAGCCAGCAGCTCGCGCAGGGTAACCCCGAAGGGCACCTCGTACACGCCCGGCTTCCCAACGCAGCCGGAGAGGCAAAAGAGCTTGGTCCCCGTCGATCCCTCGGTGCCGATCCGCGCGTAGGCGAGCCCGCCTTCGCGGACGATATCGAGCACGTTGACCAGCGTCTCGACGTTGTTGATCAGCGTCGGTTTCGCGAACAGGCCGGATTGCACGGGAAAGGGTGGCTTGTTGCGCGGCTCGCCGCGGAAACCCTCGATCGAATTGAAGATGGCCGTCTCTTCACCGCAAATATAGGCGCCGGCGCCCTTGCGAATCTCGATATCGAAATCGAAACCGGAGCCCATGATATCGGCGCCGAGGAAGCCGCGCGCCCGCGCGCGTTCGAGCGCCCGGCCGAGCCGTTCGGCCGCGAGCGGATACTCGCCGCGGATATAGATGTACCCATAGTCGCACGCGGTCGCGTACGCGGCGATCGTGATCGCCTCGACGAGCGCGAACGGATCGCCTTCCATCAGCGTGCGGTCCTTGAACGTCCCGGGTTCGGACTCGTCGGCATTGCAGATGAGATAGTGTGGGCGAACCGTCTGCTTCGCGACGGCATCCCACTTGCGGCCGGTCGGAAACGCCGCGCCGCCGCGGCCCATCAGTCTCGAATCGGTGACTTCGCGCACCACGCCTTCGGGGCCGATATCGAACGCGCGCCGCAGCGCCTCGTAGCCGCGCTGCGCGCGATACTCGTCGAGGCTCCACGGGTCGACGACATCGACACGGCGCAGCAGCCGCAGCGACGGATCGCCGCGTTGCGGGAGCGGCGTCCGGGCGAGACGGGCCAAATCAAACGCGCCGGTGAGCGCGGCCTGCGCCGTCTGTGGCGATACGTCCGCGATGAGCCGCTCGATCGGCGGCTCGCCCGCAACCTGCAAAAATGCCGCCGGCGCTTGATCGCACAGGCCCAAACACGGCGAGCGCAGCCACATCGCATCGTCGTCGCGAATCTCGATTCGGTCGCCGCTCGGAACGTGATGGGCCGGTCCGAGCGTGCGCTCCAATTCCTCGATCAGCGCATCCGCTCCGCGCGGTTTGCACGCGACATCGTCGCACACGTGCAGCACCCGCCGCGGACGCGGGACCGTGGAGAGCAGCGCATAGAACGTCGCGACGCCGTAGGCCTCCGCGGGCGGGATCTCGAGCGTCGTGCAGATGTAGTTGAAGGCGCCTTCGCTCAGCCAGCCGACGCGCGCCTGCGCGGCTTCGAGCGCGGGCAGCAAGAGATGCCGCTTCGCATGAATGCCGCTCGCGCCGCGTTTGGAAAGCGGCGCCAGCGCCGCATCGATCGCTTCACGTTCTTCGGACAAGGGCCGAGCGTCCAGCAGCTTGAGATCCATACGAGTCTTTCAGTTCCCCATCGTGCCTGCAGAAACTGCGAGGACGGGCGCCGGGCCCACCTCGAGTCGATCGATCCGCACCGCGCAGGCTTTGAATTCCGCCGTGCCCGCCTTGGGATCGGTCGCGTTGATCGTGAGCACGTTGACGTTGACCTCATCTTGGAAGTGAAAGGTCATGAACACGAGGCCCGGGCGCAGCGATGCGTCGATCCGCACGGGGGCTACGATCGATCCACGGCGCGAGGAAATGCGCACGAGTTCGCCGCCCGCGAGGCCAAGGCGCGTCGCATCGTCCGCATGCATGTCGACGGATTCCGAACGCCGCAGCGGCGAATCGAAGCCGCCGCTCTGCACGCCCGTGTTGTAGTCGGAGAGACGGCGGCCCGTGGTGAGGATGAACGGGTATTCGGCGTCGGGTTGCTCGACCGGCAATTCGTGTAGGGTCACGGAGAACGGCGCGCGCGGTCCCTCGAGCGGTTCCGCCCACAGCCGCTCGTGCAAGAACAGCGTGCCGGGATGCGACTCGTCGGGGCACGGCCATTGCAGCCCCTTCTCGCGTTCGAGCCGCTCGTAACTCATGCCGCCAAACATCTCTGCGGCGAGCTCGCGCACTTCGTTCCAAATCTCCTCGGCGCTAGGATTGCCCCATGGCGAGCCGAGACGGCGCGCGATCTCGGAGATCACCCATGTCTCCTGGCGTGCATCGCCGGGGGGATCGAGCGCCTTACGAACGCGCTGCACGCGCCGTTCGCTGTTGGTGACGGTCCCTTCCGATTCGCACCAGCCGGCGACCGAGGGCAACACCACGTGGGCGAGTTCGGCCGTCTTCGTGAGAAAGATATCGAATACGACCAAGTGCTCGATATTTTGCAGCAAGCGAACCACGTGATGTTGATCGGCATCCGACTGCACGGGGTTCTCTCCGATCACGAAGAGCCCGTGGAACGCGCCCTTCCCCATCGCCTCGAACATCTGCGTCATCGTCATCCCGTACGCGTCCTTCTGCGGAACGCCCCACGCGCGCTCGAACTTGGCGCAGATCTCTCTGTCGGCGATATCTTGGAAGCCGACGAAGCGATTGGGAATCGCGCCCATATCGCCACCGCCTTGCACGTTGTTCTGGCCACGCAGAGGGTTGACGCCCGAGCCGTAGCGCCCCACGTGCCCGGTCAGCAAACACAGATTGATGAGCGAGAGGACGTTGTCGACCGCGTTGTGGTGCTCGGTGATGCCGAGCGTCCAACAGATCATCGCACGATCGGCCCGCGCGAAGACGTGCGCGGCCTCGCGGATCGATGCGGCCGGAATACCCGTTTCCCGTTCGCCGAAGTCGAGCGTGAACGGTTCGACCGCCGCGCGAAACGTCTCGTACCCCGAGGTGGCGCGGGCTACGAAGGCCTCGTTCGCGAGCCCGGCATGGATGATCTCGCGCGCCATCGCGTTCGCGAGGGCAATATCGGTGCCGCTGTTGATGCGCAGGTAGAGATCGGCCCACTGCGCGGAACTCGTGAAGCGTGGGTCGACCGAGATGAGCTTCGTGCCGTTGTGGATACCTTTGAGCAGATGATGGAAGAAAATCGGGTGCGTCTCGCGCGCGTTCGAACCCCACAAGAACACGACGTCGGTGTCTTCCGCCTCGAGATACGAATTCGTGCCGCCGCCGGCACCAAAAACCGTCGCCAGACCGACGACGCTAGGGGCGTGTCACGTTCGGTTGCAACTGTCGACGTTGTGCGTGCCGAAGACCGTGCGCGCGAGCTTTCCCGCGAGATAGTTCATCTCGTTCGTGGAGCGCGAACAACTGAAAATGCCGAGCGCGTCGCTGCCGTGCCGCTCGATCACACGGCGGAAGCCGCTCGCCGCCGCGTCGAGCGCCTCGTCCCAACTCGCAGGGGTCAAGACGCCATAGCGGCGGATCAAGGGTTGGGTCAAGCGTTCGTAGGCGTCGGCCATTTTCGTCTATCTTTCACAGCGTTTATCGGGGCGGCGCAGCCCTACAAGGATAGCTGTCCGGGCAGGGTGACTCAACGCGACATCGCAAATGATGCGATAAGCAAAGCAGATGTGCCTCCGGCGCTCCTCACTAGGCCACGACACCTACGAACCGCCGCGAGCGGCCCCCGGAGCTTCGCGTTCGATGTGCTCGCGGAACGCCGTCAATAACGGGGGAATCGGGTCGCGGTCCGCGACCACTAGGCCGATGGTCTTCGTGACCGTCGGTTCGACCAAGCGGGCCACGAGCAACCCCGCCGGCGGCGCGAGCCACTCCACGAAGCTTCGGGGCACGACGCTCGACCAATAGCCGGATCGCAGATAGCAATAGATGCCCATCATCGAGTTCGTTTCTACGCGCGCATTCGGTCGCGCCCCGACGCTTTCGAAAACCGCGTCGACGATCCGCCGGTTTTGCATTCCGTGGTCGAGGAGGCAAAGCGGCAACTCGGCCGCCGCTCGCCACGTTACCGGCGCGACGTCCGCGCCCGCCGCGTCGCCGGGCGTCAGCAACACGTATTCTTCGGCTACGATCGGAATGATGCGAACGTTGTGGAGCGGCTCGTTGTCGATGTACGTGATACCGGCGTCAAGTTCGAAGGCCGCCACCGCTCGCAAGATGTCCGTCGAGTTCATTTCGACGTCGCTGATCGAAACGTCGGGATGCCCGCGTGCAAACGAGGTTGTCAAGAACGCGGCGGTGGCCGTCGCCGAGGGAATGACGCCGAGATGAAGCGTGCCGCTCAGCGAACTCGAGCACAAGCGCAGTTCTTGTTTGAGCGTCTCCTCATCGCGAAGAATGCCGCGCGCCCAACGCAGAACGATCTCACCTTCGACGGTAAATCCATGAAAGCGGTTTCCCCGCTGCACGATCGCGACCCCAAGCTCGCTCTCGATCTGCTTGACGGCAAGGGAGAGAGCCGGCTGCGAAACCCCGCACCGTTCGGCTGCGTGCGCGAAGTGTTTTTCGTGCGCGAGGGCGACGAGGTATTCGAGCTGCCGGATAAGCACGGGGAGCGCGTTCCCCGTCGAACCGAAAACTCCACCGGCGCGCGCGTCAGCCCGCGTTCGAACGCTTCGCTTTCACGAACGCGAGCACGCCCTCGAGCGGCCGCGCGTTGAGGATTTCCTGCGGCGTCAGCCACGCGCGGCGCGCCAGGCCCACCGCATATTCGACGTTCGACAGATGCTCGACCGCGTGCGCGTCGCTATCGAGCGAGAAGGTCACGCCGAACGAGCGCGCGCGCCGGGCAAGCCCACTCGGCAGATCGAGCCGCACCGGCTGGCCGTCGATCTCGAGCGCCGTGCCGGTCCGCGCGGCCGCGGCGAATACCGCATCGTAATCGAATTCGTAACCGGGAAACGCTTCGGTATGGCGGCCGGTCGGATGCCCGATGATCGTGACGTAGGGGTTCTCGCAAACGCGGATGAGCCGCGCCGTCATGGCATCGCGCGAGATGTTGGTCGCCTCGTGCACGCTTGCGACCACGATATCCAGCTCCGCAAGCACCTCGTCCGCGTAGTCTAGCGAGCCGTCGGCGTGAATGTCGACTTCCGCCGAGCACAGTGTGCGGAGGCCGTAACGATCGCCCATGGCGCGCACCTGTTCGCGTTGCGCGCGCAGGGCGTCCGGATCGAGCCCGTATCCGATGCGTCCCCACGAATGATCCGAAATCGAATGGTACCCGTACCCGCGCGCGGCGGCGCCCGCAATCATGTCCTCGAGCGTATCGCGGCCGTCGCTCCAATCGCAATGCATGTGAAAATCGCCGCGCAGATCCGCGAGCGACACCGGCTCCGGCAGCGTCCCGTTCTGCGCGGCTTCGAGCTCGCCGACGCCGAGGCGCATCTCCGGAACGATGTAGGGTAAGCCGAGAGCGGCATACACCTCGGCTTCGGTGCGGCACGTGAGGTTGTCGCCGCTCGCGACGGTCACGATGCCGTATTCGCTGACGCGCAACCCCTTACGCACCGCGAACTCGCGCAGCTGAATGTTGTGCTCGCGCGAACCCGTGAAGTGCTGCAGCAGATTTCCGAAGACGTCCTCGGGCAGCACGCGCAGATCGATCTGCAGGCCGCCTTCGAGCCAAATCGAGGCCTTCGTGACGCCCTCCGCGAGTACGGCTTGGGCCCGTTCCCACTGCACGAAGCGCGCGATCACGTCGCCGGGCTCCGCGGACGTGCATATGATATCGATGTCGCCGACCGTCTCCTCGGAGCGCCGCAGACTGCCGGCCACCGTGAGGTTTTGCGCGTTGCCGCCCGCTTCGAGGTAGGCGATGGCCGTCCGGGCGATGGGCAGCGCCGTGCCGAGCGGGGTACGGGTGCGGCGGCCTTTGTAGGCCAGCACCCCGCGCTTTATGTTCTCGAGGGTCTTCTTTCCGAGCCGCGGCATGCCGGCCAGCGCCTCAGCCTCGAGCGCGCGTTCCAGGTCGGCCAGTGACGCGATGCCCTGCTCGTGGAACAATTGCTGCGCGGTCTTCATCCCGATCCCCGAAACGCCCAAGACTTCGAGCAGCGTGAGCGGATACTTGGCTGCCAGCTCCTCGCGATAGGCGATTTGCCCGGTTTCGAGCAGCTCGGACACCCGCGCCGCGATCGTTTTCCCGACGCCCGGCAACTTCTGCAGCTCGTTGCTCGCGATCAGCTGGGCCACGGGAGCGGCGTTCTCGATCGTCTCGGCGGCTCGCTCGTAGGCCATGAATTTGAAGAACGGCTCCCCCGCGAACTCCATCAAGGAGCGAATCTCCTTGAGCGTACGGGCGATGTCGGCGTTCGTTGGTGCGGCGCTCACTAGAGGTCGACCTTTCGTCGAATTCGTACGAACGTCCCATGCTCCGCATCGAGCGCCTCGATCCCGAGATCTTCAACCTGCCCGTCGATAAGATGCGCGCGGGCTACTATTCCGATACCTACTTCAACCGCGCGCGCGAGATCCTGGAACGAGACGGCCATCACCCGCGCGTGCGGATGCAGGTCTTCCAGCGCAGCCACGCGGTACTGTGCGGGATCGACGAAGCGATCGCGATCGTGCGGCTGTGTGCCGGCGCGTACGCAAACGATGGGTCCTGGGTCGACGGTTGGAAGGATCTCGTCGTGCGCGCGCTCCACGACGGCGACGAGATCGCGCCCTTCGAAACCGTCATGACGCTCGAGGGCGATTACTCGCTCTTCGCACATCTCGAGACACCGTACCTCGGCGTGCTCTCGCGCCGCTCGCGCATCGCCACGAACGCCCGCGAAATCGTGGCTGCGGCGAACGGCAAGGAAGTCTTGTTTTTTCCGGCCCGCTACGATCATCATCAGATGCAGACGGGAGACGGCTACGCCGCCTACATCTCGGGCGCCCTCGGCGTTTCGACCGACGCCAACGCCGAATGGTGGGGTTCGCGCGGCATGGGGACCGTACCGCACGCGTTGATCGCCGCCTATGGCGGCGACACGGTGCTCGCGACGCTAAAATTCGCACAGTACATCGCCCCCGACGTGCACGTGATCTCGCTCGTGGATTTCGATAACGATTGCGTGGAGACGAGCGTGGCCGTCGCGCGCGCGCTCGGCAAACGCCTGTGGGGTGTGCGGCTCGATACCTCGGGCACGATCGTGGACCGGTCGCTGTGGTCGCAGATGGGAATGTTCCCGCCGACCGGCGTGAATCCGCAACTCGTGCGCAACGTGCGCGACGCGCTCGATGCCAACGGTTTTGATTTCGTGAAGATCGTCGCCAGCGGCGGGTTCGACGCTCGGAAGATCAGGCTCTTCGAGGAAGAGGAAGTTCCGGTGGATGCGTTCGCCGTGGGCAGCGCGTTTTTCGAAGGGACGGGGCGTTTCGATTTCACGGCCGATATCGTCGCAATCGAACGCGACGGCGCGTGGACCGAGTGCCACAAGGCCGGACGGCCGGAGCGGCCGAGCCGGCGGCTCGCCCTCGTATCCGGTTGAGCAACGGGCCCCAGCACGGGCTCACGATCTTTCGCGCGGTCGACGTGTCGTTCGTGCGTGCCGGCATCGACCTCATCGCGCCGTTCTCACTCGCTCTCGATGCAGGCGCCGATGCGGATCTCATCCAACCGAACGCGCGCGCCGCGTCGATTGCGGCACGCATCTGCGCGGCGATCGTCAAACCGACGCTGGGTGTGGCGTACGTCGGCGATTTCGAAACGCGCTTGCAGCCGCCGCAGGCAAAGCGCATGGTGGGGTTTGTAGACAGCGCGGGCTTCGCCGGCGACGATCACGCACTGCGTTGCGAAGTCGCCTTTCGCGCCGAGGTGTGGAATCTCGATAAGAGCGCCGCGCAGAATCGGGCAAACGAGGTGCTCGCCGCGCTTGGCTCCGGCGTCTACGCGCGCGCCGTCGCGCTCGCACTCGTAGCCGACGTGGCACTCGTCGTCCTCGACCAGCCCAAGTCCGGCGTCGCCCGCCGCGTTCGCAGTGTCGCGCCGGGCGCCGCGATCATCCGCACGCTCGCGGGCGAAACGTGAACGAGTTCCGCGCGACGCTCGCAATCGTGCGGCGCCACATGGACCGCCGCTTCGCGATCGATTGGGGCATGCAATTCGGCATCGTGGCCCTCATCGCGTACGCGTTCACGCGCACGTTCGCGCACCCGGTGCTGCCGCTCCTGATCGCGAGCACGCTCGCGGCCGCGAGCGCCGCCGAGAAGAGCCACGCGGAGTCGCTGCGACGCCTCTCGTTCTTCGCGATGCCGCTCTACGGCCGCCAACTCGCCCGCGCGCACGCGATCGCACCGTGTTTGCTCGCGCTCTCGATACCCGCCGGATACGCACTCGGCTCCGCGCTGCGAACGCACGAGTTCCCAGCACCTCTCTTCATCGCGATGATCTGCGCGGCGTTGACCGCGACGCTCGTGTCCCTCTCGTCGATCTTCCGCGAAGGCCTCCGCGCCTGGCTCTACGTGGCGCTCGCCATCGTGGTTGGGCCGATCGTGACGTTGCCGTACGTTCTGCGGCCGGCTCACGAAACGGCCATTGGCCTCGCGTTGACGGTGGTAATCGGCTTCTTCGCGTTGCGCGGCTTTAGTGAGACGCTGGCGCGTTACGATCCGATTTGAAGCCTAAAGCTTCCTCGATGACGTCCAAAGATGCCGAGACGACCGCACGGGAGCACGAAGACTCCGCCCGGAAACGCTTGCCATGATTCATGTCGTCGCCGTTATTACCGCTCATCCCGGGCAGCGCGATGCGCTGCTCGCAGCGTCGAAAGAGAACATCCCGAAGGTGCGCGCAGAAGAGGGCTGCATCGAATATACCGCAGTGATCGATGCGGAAGGCTTCGGGAAAGTGCAGGCGCCGGCAGGCCCCGACACGCTCATCTTCATCGAAAAGTGGGCGAGCCCCGAAGCCCTCAAAGCGCACGGCGCCGCGCCGCACCAAGTCGCCTACGCCGCGAAGACGAGGGAGATGACCGCGTCCCGCGCGATCCACATCCTACGGGAGGCCTAACTCCCCCGGCATCGCCCGCGATCAGGACGACGGGGAAACGCACCCGAGGACTGCATCCTCGATGCCGCAATCTCCACCGAAGGAGCGCCGCGTGACCTCTGGGAGTTACGCCGGCTGCGTAATCGCCGAGGAGAGCTTCTCGAGCATCGCTCGGTTGAACAGGATCATGTCGCCGAGACCGCGTGTCGTGATCCAGTGGCCGTCTTGCACGGTCGGCTGGTCGCGATAGAGGCCGCCGGCGTTACGGATGTCGTCGGAAATCGATGGGGAGCCCGTCATCGTGCGGCCGCGGGCGACCTGCGCCGAGATGAGCACGTGTGCACCGTGTCCGATGGCGAACATCGGTTTCTTCGCGGCGTCGAATTCTCGCACGAAACGCTGGACTTCGCGGTTGGCGCGGATGCGGTCGGGTGAGATGCCGCCAGGAATCAGCAGCCCATCAAAATCTTCGGCGGTGCAATCCGCCACGACTTCCTCGGCCTTCGAGGGGATGCCGTCCTCGAGATTGCGCTTGCTGCGAATGCGGGTCTTGGCCTTGTCGTCGATGCCTACGATCGTCACGATCGCTCCCGCTTCTTCGAGGACCCGCCGCGGCTCCGTGAGCTCGGTTTCTTCAAACCCGTCGCCAATGAGCGCGGCGATGCGCTTTCCGTCTATCCCTGATTGCATGATGGGGCCTTTTTTAACATCGGGCCGGCGAGGGCCTCGGTAGGCGCGAGCCCACCGGCCCAGGCGGTCGCTGCTGGAGGGCTCAGAGAACGCCGCCGGTCTGCTGAACCGCCGCGCGCAACAGGTAGGTCAGCTCGAGTTCGAGCTTGCCGAGGGGATCGAGGATTTCGTCGGCGGCGAGGGCTTTGAGGGTTGGGTTTCGGACGAACATGTCGCGCTCGGGGACGGCGTGGCGCGGGTTGATTTCGCGCATATAAATGCGCGCGTCCTTACGGATTTGTCCGGATGGAAGGAAATAAAGCGGGTCGAGGCCGAGCGCGTAGACCTCGAGGGAGAGCAGGTGCGCCTTCTGCATGAACTCGACCGCGTGGAGGCGCAGCGCGCGAGCGAAGCGCGCGAGTTCGGCGGCCGTGACGCGACGCCGCCCCGCGAAAATCTCTTCCACGGCAGCTTCTTCGAGCAAGGTCGCGACCGCGAAGGACGCGGTGTCAAGCTCCCTTTCGTTCGCAAGCGTACGGAGCGCGGTACCAAAGGCGGCGCCACCCGCCGTTCCCGTCGCGCCGTCCCACGCCGGCCCATCGTTTGTCACCATTCGTTCGCCCTTGATAGGATTTGTGCAGTACCAAAGCGGACCAAGTTCGCCCATAGTGGATACCACGCCCTCGGCGCGCGCGACGGAAGCTCGCAAGTCGCGCCACCTCGATATCGCGCTCGAAGACGACGTCGCCTCGCATTTGGATGCCGGTTTTTCCGGGGTGCGGCTGCATCACGAGGCGCTGCCCGAATGCGCGCTCGAGGATATCGACCTTTCCGCGCGGGTGTTCGGACACGATCTGCGAGCCCCGATCCTGATCTCCTCAATGACCGGCGGCACGGAACGGGCGCGCGCGATCAACCACAACCTCGCGATCGCCGCCGAACGCGCGGGCGTGATCCTCGCGCTCGGAAGCCAACGCGCGGCTCTGGAAGACCCCTCGCTCCTGGTTACCTATCGCGTGCGCGACGTGGCACCCAAAGTCGTGCTGTTCGCAAATCTCGGGGCCGTCCAATTCAACTACGGTGTGACGATCGACGACGCGCGACACGTCGTCGAAAGCATCGCGGCAGACGCTCTTTACCTCCACCTCAATCCGCTGCAGGAAGCTTTGCAAACCGACGGCGATACGAACTTTCGCTCGCTCTTGCCGCGCATCGCGGCCCTGTGCCGCACGCTCGGCGTACCCGTCGTCGCGAAGAGCGTCGGCTCCGGCATCTCGGTGCGCACGGCGGCGCGGCTCCTCGACGCGGGCGTTGCCGCGATCGACGTCGCGGGCGCGGGCGGCACGTCGTGGGCGCGGGTCGAGGGCCGGCGCTCGGGCGATCCGCTGCGCGAAGAACTCGCTGAAACGTTCGCCGGATGGGGCTACCCCACGGTCGAAGCGACGGCAGCGCTCCGCAAGGCCTTTCCGCAGGCCACGATCTTCGCAAGCGGCGGCGTGCGTACCGGAATCGACATCGCGAAGGCGATCGCGGTCGGCGCCTCGATCGCCGGCGCGGGGCTGCCCTTCCTCGGGCCCGCCACACGATCGGCCGATGCGGTTTCCGAAACGCTCGACCTGATGATCGCGGGCCTGCGGATCGCGCTCTTCGCGAGCGGTTGCCGGCGCCCGAGCGATCTGCCCTCGGCGCTCTACGAGCGCGGTTCTGTCGACACCCTGATCGTCGAACCCGCGACCTGAACCTCGTACGACTCGACGCTCGTGAAGCCGCCGAGCGTCATGGCACCCGTGCGCACATCGAAGCACCAGGCGTGCCACGGACAGGTGACCGTCGTGCCTTCGATCCAGCCCTCGGCGAGCGGTCCGCCTTGATGCGGGCACGTATTCTCGATCGCGTAAAACGTACCGCCGATGTTGAACAGCGCGATTTCACGGTTGCCCACGACGTATGCCTTGGCCTCGCCGGAGGGAATGTCGTGGGTCGATGCAACGTCGATGAAGGGCATGGCGACGCTAGCCGTTCGCCGTGCGGAAGGGGAGTCTCATGCTTGCAGACTATCGGCGTTGGCTCGTTTCCGAACTCAAGCTCCTGGGAAACGCGAGCCACCACGCGTACTCGTTCGGCCAGGCGAACATGGCCAAGCGCGCCATCGAGAAACTCGATGAGGAACTCGGCGGCGGCGCCGTTCTCGCGCTATCCAACGACGACGCGAATGCCCTGATGACGGAGATCGCAGCACTCGAAATGGCTGGAGGCAGGTTGCCGCGCGGGTTGCGGCGCCTGCGCGAGTCGCTCAGGGCGGCCATGACACCACCGGAAGCGCCCGCGCCCCGAGCGGAGCACGCATGAATACCCGAGTTCTCGACTCACCGGCCGCTCCGAGCGGCACGCAGGTCCGCCTCGACACCGAGATCCTCGTGGTGGGCGCCGGCTTCGCGGGATTGGCGATGGCCATTTCGCTCGAGCGCGCCGGCATGGGCTCGTTCGTCGTGATCGAACGTGCGGCCGATCTCGGCGGCACGTGGCGCGAGAACCGCTATCCGGGCTGCGCGTGCGACATTCCATCGGTGCTCTACTCGTTTAGCTTTGCCCGCAATCCGAAGTGGACGCGATCGTATCCCCTCCAGCAAGAAATCTGGGACTACCTGCGCTTCGTCGCCGACAAATTCAACGTACGCCGGCACATCCGCTTCGATGCCGAGATGGTCGAGACACGCTGGGACGAGGCCGACATGACGTGGCACACGCAGCTAGCGGACGGCAGCACGATCGTCTCGCGCTTCATCGTGGCGGGCTTTGGGCCGCTGAGCAACCCGGACGTACCGCGCATCGCGGGCCTCGAAACCTTCAAGGGCGAGTGCTGGCATTCGGCGCAGTGGCGCAGCGACGTGGACCTGCGCGGCAAACGCGTCGCCGTCATCGGTACGGGCGCTAGCGCCGTACAGCTGGTTCCGCGCATCGCACCCGAGGTCGCGAAGCTGTACGTGTTTCAGCGCACTCCGGGGTGGATCTTGCCGAAGCCCGACTACCCGATTTCACCCGTTCAGAAGTGGCTGCGCAATTTCAAGCCGATCGCGTGGCTCGAGCGCCAGGCGACCTACTGGATGATCGAATCGCGCGCCTATGGCTTCACCGTGAATCCGAACGCGCTCAAGCTTGCCGAGGGCATCGCCCGCAAGCATCGCGACCGGCAACTCCAAAGTGCGGAGCTGCGCGCGAAGATGACGCCAACCTATCGGCTCGGCTGCAAGCGCATCATTCCCTCGAACGATTACTATCCGGCGTTCAATCTGCCGCAGGTCGAACTCGTTACGGAGGGGATCGCCGAGATTCGCGAACACTCGATCGTCGACGAACGCGGGACCGAGCGCGAGGTCGACGTCATCATCCTCGGCACCGGCTTCCGCACGACCGACGGACTGACCCCGCTGAAGGTCTACGGCGCGGGCGGCCGCGAGTTGAACGACGCGTGGCGCGACGGAATGGCGGCATTTTACGGCGTCAGCATCGCGGGGTTCCCTAATTTCTTCTTGCTCCTCGGCCCCAATACGGCGCTCGGGCACAACTCGGTCGTACTGATGATCGAAGCACAAGTTCGTCACCTGATGCGCGTATTCAAGCTGCTTCGCGCGACCGGGGCGAGAGCCGTGGGCGTGCGCGAGGACGTGCAAGACGCGTTCAACGCGCGGCTGCAGCGCAAGATGCGGGGCACCGTTTGGTCGACCGGCTGCAAGAGCTGGTACCTCGACAAGAACGGCAAGAACACCACCCTGTGGCCCGAGTTCACGTTCGACTACTTCAGGAAAGTCGAGCGCGTGCGACCCGAGAACTACACGCTGATCGGCGCGCCGGCGACATCGGCGGTTCGCGCTGCCGGGCCGCGAGGCAACGGATGAGCGATTGCTCCGCGGCTGCTGCCGTGTTATGATCCGTCGGTCGCCGGCCCGGTGGCGCCCCTGTGGGGCGCACCTCTGGAGCCGAGCGAGACCATCCTGCGATGGCGGCATCTCGATGCCGCTAAAGGAGCCTCCTCCACAATGCCCCTGACCAAAGAGCAGAAGCTCGAGCTCGCGACCAAGTACGGCCACGGACCGACCGATACCGGTTCGGCCGACGTGCAAGTCGCCGTGTTGACCGCCTCGATCAACCTCTTGACCGAGCACCTCAAGGTCCACAAGAAAGACCATCACAGCCGCCGCGGCCTCCTCATGCAGGTCGGCCAGCGGCGCCGGCTCCTGGGCTACCTCCAAAAGAAGGACCTCGAGCGCTACCGTAAGCTGATCGCCGACCTCGGCCTGCGCCGCTAAAGGGCCGCAAAGCGGATTCCGGGGGCTCTAACGATCGTCGCGGCGTGACCGACGCCGAGATCGCGGACCTGCGGGCAGCCTGCCCGCGCATCCTCACGCACCATCGGCCGCGTGGGCCGCGCGAGGTGCTCGCGGACCTAGCCGCGAGCACGCCCGCCCAGTTCCCCTTCGATCGCTACGGCGAAGCCGCGTGGCTCGGTGAGTTCGAGGCTCGCGTCGCGGCCGAACTCGGAAAAGAAGCCGCGGCTTTCATGCCGTCGGGCACGATGGCGCAGCAGATCGCCCTGCGCATCTGGTGCGATCGCGCCCGCAATCCGACGATCGCATACCACCCGCTCTCGCATCTGGAGATTCACGAGTCGCGAGGATACGCGATGCTGCACGGGCTGCGTGCGTTGCCCGTCGGCGCGTCCGCGCGCCTCATGACGCCCGCCGACGTGCGCGCCATCTCCGATCCGCTCGGCGCATTTCTCGTGGAACTGCCGCAGCGTGAGATCGGCGCGCAGTTGCCGCTCTGGGACGATCTCGTCGCGCTGTGCGACGCCGCGCGCGCGACGGGTGCGAAGGTGCACCTCGACGGCGCTCGCCTGTGGGAAGCCACGCCGTTCTACGGCCGCTCGCACGCGCAGGTCGCCGCGCTCTTCGACAGCGCGTACGTCTCGTTCTACAAGGGTTTGGGCGCGATCGGCGGAGCGATGCTCGCGGGCGATGCCGCCTTCGTCGCCGAGGCCCGGACGTGGCAGCACCGTCACGGCGGACGTTTGTTTTCGCTCGCGCCGATCGCACTCTCCGCGCGACTCGGTTTCGAGCGCAATCTCGGAATGATGGGTGCGTGGTTCGAACGCGCGAAAGAGATCGCGCGCGCTCTCGGCGAGATTCCCGGTGTCGCGATTGTGCCGAACCCGCCGCAGACGAATACCTTCCACGTTTTCCTCGAGGGCGTTGCCGCGGAATTGGAAGACCGCGCTCACGCGCACGCCCGCGAGCACGGCACGTTCTCGTTCGCGCGCCTCGCGCCGACGGCGAACCCGCGCGTGCAGAAATGGGAGTTCGTCGTCGGCGACGCGACCGACGGCATCGACACCTCCGCGATCGTCCGTGCCGTCCAGGCGATCGTCGCAGGCGGGGAAGACTAGACCTTCCGCTCGCGCGCGAGCAGGTTGCGTTTGCGCTCGAGCCCCCAGCGATACCCCGCCAGAGAGCCGTTCGCGGCGACGACGCGATGGCACGGCACGACCACTGCCAGTTCGTTCGTCGCGCAGGCCCGCGCAACGGCGCGCGCGCCGCGGGGCATGCCGACGCGTGCGGCGACTTCGCCGTACGTCTGCGTCGTGCCGGGCGCGATGTCGCGCAGCGCTTGCCAGACGCGTTCTTGAAACGCGGTGCCGCGAATATCGAGCGGCAGGTCGCGCCGGCCGGCCGGATCGTCGATCTGCGCGACGACACCCGCGACGAGCGCATCGAATTTCGGATCGCTCGGGGCGAACGTGGCTGCGTTGAAGCGCTCGCGCAGTTGCCGGGTGAGTTCGTGACCGTCGTCACCGAACGCGACCGCGCACAAACCCTTCTCGGTCGCAGCAACGAGGACGGTGCCGAGCGTGCACTCCGTCACCACAACGCGAATCCGAGCGCCGCGCCCGTGCGCCCGAAAGGTCGCCGGCTTCATGCCGAGCGTTGCCGCCGCGTCTTCGTAAAAGCGCGAACTCGATCCGAAGCCGGAGGCGTAGACGGCCTCCGTCACGTTCTTCGCGCTCGGGAGATTACGCCGAACGCGCGCGGCACGGTGCGCGAGCGCGTACGCTTTTGGCGTCATACCGGCGATCGCTTTGAAGGTCCGCAAGAAATGGAACTTGCTCATCCCAGCGGCGCCGGCGAGCTCCGCAAGCGCCGGGGGCGCTTCCGGCGCCTCTTCGATCGCCCGGCAGGCCTTCGTCACGACGCCGCCTTGCCGCTCGCGGAGCGTCGGCTCATTCGGGCGGCAGCGGCGGCACGGCCGGAAGCCGGCGGCCTCGGCCGCCGCGGCGTCGGCGTGAAAATCCACGTTCGCTTCGCGCGGGCGCCGGGACGGGCAATCGGGCCGGCAGTAGACACCCGTCGTCCGCACGGAGTAGAGAAATGGGGCGTTCGGGTCGCGCCGCAGAACGCGCTGCCAGGGGGACTCGTTCATCGCTCGATTTTCCATACCGCGATCCTATCGCGAGCGCGAAACCAAAGCGTGTCGAAAATTGCTTTCGAATTTTGGTACGCACCGTCGATAACCACGCTACGCGCGAAATCGTGGCAAGATCGCGGCCGGGCTACATCGACCAGCGGTACGCGTCGTCGAGATTCGCGAACGAGCCGACGTTCCGCAAGTCGGCGTTGTAAACGAAATTGTCCGAGGGGAAGAAGAGCGTCACGATCGGGGCGGCGTCGGCAATCGTCCGTTGAATCGAGGCGAGCGTCGCTTTGCGGAACGCCGGGTCGTACGACGCGTCGAGTCGTTCCATCAGCGCGTCGAGCTTCGGATCGCAATAGCGCACGACGTTGAATCCGGCGGGCGGAAACTGATTGCAGGCAAAGATCAACGCGTTCGACGCGCCGCTGACGCCGTAGGACTGCTGATCGATGCTCGCGGTGTAATCGCCGCGCGTGAAGATCCCGCTGGCCGCATATGCTCCGAAGAGAACCGACGGCGGGTAATGCTTCACGTTCGCCCTCACGCCGATTGCGGACCACCAGCTTTGAATGAGGACGGCCCACGTGTCGCGCTCGGGATTGCCCGTGATCGTCGCGATGTCGATCGCGAGACGTACGCCGTTCTTCGCGCGCACGCCATCCGCGCCCGCGATCCATCCCGCCGCTTCCAGCATCGCCGCCGCGCGTTTGGGGTCGTAGGGTTCCGCGGAAATCGAAACGGCATCCGTGACGAGCGGCCCGAGCGCCGCTTCGCTGACCAAACCGAGCCCGGCAACACCCGCACCGGCAGACGAGAGTATCTTCATGCGAATCAAAACCTTTCGTAAGGAGAGCGTGGCTCGACCTTACGAAGGTAGGCGTCCCAAAGCG
>Ga0302326_10003726_pt1 | contig 35778 bp, 32 predicted proteins | sample Palsa_T0_3_FD_202264 | JGI IMG/M metagenome (GOLD analysis project Ga0302326, IMG submission 202264) | Peat permafrost microbial communities from Stordalen Mire near Abisko, Sweden - Palsa_T0_3 | ecosystem: Environmental > Terrestrial > Soil > Palsa > Peat permafrost | place: Sweden: Abisko... | reverse complement strand
CCGATTGGGATGTCCCATTGTGCGCACTAGTGTGTTGCCAGTTTGGGCGCTGTGCAGTGCAGGGTACTCGTGATAGATATAACTGCCGGTTTGGCACGCGTGAGCCGAAACGGGTGAGGGTTCAATCAATGGGCGGCACAACCCCCGTAGCCGACCGTGATTCAGACGGCGCTTCTACAAGGAAGCGCCGTTTTCTTATACGTTATCCGGCCGCCACTTCGGCGCATACATATGCGCAGTCGCTCTTCGTTGCCGTTCTTGCGGAACCTCGGCCAGTGCCCGCGCGACGCGTCTCTGGTCGACGAAGCCGATGCGAGGTTCAGTTCTGCGACGCAATTGCATAAATCTACGCGCGGGCGGAAACGGCATCGGTCAGAAATCCGAAACTCACTTGTACCACTTCTTATCCGCATGGTAGTCGCTTCAGGCGTTACATTAGTACGGACAGGCTCCGATCAGTATAGGCAACCGCTGGTGAGCGCCGGATAAAGGCAGAGGCAAGCGAGGTGCCATCCCGACGCGAGCTCGCGAAGCGGCGGCGGAATCAGTTCCGATCTGGGGTAGGCCGATGAACGATCCGCAGCGGCGTGTTCAGCACGCCGGGAACAATGCCCTCGACCTACTTGGCAAACCTGTCGAGGCTCCTACTGAGGCTCATAACGGACCATCAGGCCAAAAAGCGGGATGGGCACGCATGGCTTTCTCCATCCCTGCCGTGTTGCGCGATCGGAACTTCCTGATCTATTCGCTTGGTAATACCATTTCTTGGCTCGGCACGTGGGCGCAACGTATCGGTGTAGGTTGGCTGTCGTGGGCACTCACCCACCAAGTCTTCTGGGTGGGGCTGATCTCGCTGGTGCAGACCCTGCCGCTGATCGCCGTCGGCCCACTTTTTGGAACGCTGCTCGATCGGCACGATCACCGCTACTACGCCATGGCGGTCAACACTGCGCTCGCGCTGTTGGCAGTGGCATTGTACGTGTTGACCGCAGCCCACCTGATGCAGATCGGCCTCCTCTTCATTCTCGCGCTGCTACTCGGTGTCGCCAACAGCGCCTACCAGGCCGTGCGGCTGACGATGATTAACGACGTCGTGAAACCGTCGCTGCGAGCCAGTGCCATCGCGACCAGCTCGGTCCTTTTCAACGTCACGCGGGCAGTCGGTCCCGCTCTCGCGGGATTGATCATTGCGCGCCACGGTCTCGCCGCCGCATTTGCGGTCAACGCGGTCTCCTTTCTCGGCGCACTGGGGGCGCTGGCTTTCATGCGCCTACGTCCATTAGCGGTCAAGGTATCTACACAGAGCTTACTCGCTGAGAGTCGAGCGGGTTTGCGCTATGTTATCGAGCACGCCGGCATTCGCCAGGTGATGCTGCTGTCCGCCATCACGTCCGTTCTGGCGCGCGGCGTGATCGAGCTGCTGCCGGCCTTTGCGGATGTGGTGTTTCGCCGTGGCAGCGTAGGTCTGGCTGATCTGACCACCGCTGGGGGTGCCGGCGCCATCGCGGGGGCCGTCATACTCTCGCGCGCAGGAAATACCGAAACGCTGCTGCGCCTGACGCGCTACGCCACACTTTGGGTCGGAGCGCTGGTGATCGTGTTTGGGTTGACAACGACGTTCCAGGTCGGCTTGCTGCTCAGCTGCGCGCTCGGCTTTGCTATTGTGATCTGCAGTGTCGGGCTTCAAGTGCTGCTGCAATCTACGATTCACGACAACTTTAGAGGCCGGGTGCTCGGCTTGTGGACCGCAGTAAACGTTGCCGGACCGGGAATCGGCAGTGCGCTGCTCGGAGCACTCGCGCAGTGGGCAGGTCTGCGATCTGTGACAGTAACGGCAGGGTTACTTTGCACGTTGCTCGTAGGCTGGGCCATGCTGCGGGCGAAAGCTGTGTTGCTCGAATGCTAGTCCATTTTCTCTAGCATGGGATGCTCCTTGAACCACTCTGCAATAAAGTCCACGAAGATGCGGACTTTGCGCAGCAGTTGCCGGCTCGGCGCATACGCCACGTACAGGGGACGGTCCGGTACCGTATATTGGGGCAACAGTGGGAGCAGCGATCCAGCCTGGATGTCCTGATAGACCGCTCGAACCGGAACCAGCGTGATGCCCATACCGCGGATAGCGGCTTTCTGCAGCACGAGGTAGGTATTGGAAGAGAATACTGCGCGGTGAGACTTAAATATGACTTTCTTGCCAGCGCGCGTGAAATGCCAGACGGGGTCGTTCACGTGTATCAGGGTGTCGTGGTTGGCGAGCTCCAGCGGTGCCAATGGAACACCGTGTGATTCGAGATACGATGGTGCTGCGCAGAGGACGAATTTCAGCGGCGCTATCTTCTTGATCATGATCGACGAGTCGCGCATATGTTTGGTGTGAAAGGCGATGTCATAGCCTTCGTCGATGAAGTTGTAGGTGCGTTCCGATAGACCTCCGAGCTCCAGTCGCACGTGGATCTTCGAGTGCTCGGCGGCGAAGGCCGCGACCGCGTCGCCCAGGTCTAGGCTCCCGATCCACTTGGGAGATACTAAGGAGAGCTCGCCTTCGGCGCTCTCACGCATCGCGACCATGGCCGCATCTTCCTCCGCGATCTGCGTGAGGATTCGCTGCGCAAATTCCAGATATTTTTTACCAGCCTCTGTCAGGTTGACCGAGCGGGTCGTGCGATTGACGAGCCGGATACCGACCTGGTTCTCCAAATCGGCGATATGCCTGGACACCAGCGCGCGCGAGATACCCAACGCGCGGGCGGCGCCGGCGAAGCTCTCGTGCCGGACAACCGCCACAAAGCTCTTCATAACGGTAAATCGATCCAAGCGACCCCCGGCGCGACTGCCAATGGTAGACGATCTGCAACAGAGAATTTAGGCAAGCAGCGCCAGCCACGCAAGTTCCAAGCATGGGTTTCGGGAGGCGTTGCCGGGCGAAACTACCGGAAGCGCGTGCGTTCTACTTCTCAAGCATGACGTTGATGATCGCCGTGCGCCCCGCCGTCACTGCAGTGACGGCGGACGTCAGGCTCGCGCGCAGCTCGGCCGCGCTGTTAACAGTAATCCCGAGCATGTCGAAGGGGGCGGCAAAGCTCGCTAGATCGGGCTGGGCGGATAAATCGGTTCCCGGAAAGTACTTGGTGGCGACCGCGACGCCGTCCGGGTAGGCGCGCAGGTGATTGAACTTCATCGATAAATACTGGCGATTATTGAAGATAATGATAAGAATCGGCAGTTGCAAATTCCTTGCGGCCGCAAGCGAAGGCAGGACGGGGTTGTAGAGGTACGATCCGTCGCCGATGGCTAGAATCACCAAGCGCTGTTTCACCGCGAGCTTGACACCCAGTGCGACGGCGATGCCCTGGCCCAAGCCTCCCTGCACGTAGTAGTAGGAGTCCGGACGGTCGAGGCGCAGATGTAGCTGTAGTACTCGGCTGTGGGTGATGGTCTCATCGACGAACACCGCATCCGGCGTGGCGAGTGCCCGTAGTTCCGCAACTAACCGCACGGCATTGATCGGTCCATCGGACGCGGCGGATTTGCGCTCCGCTTCCTCCTGCGCCGCGATCAGCGTCTCATGGGTCGCCGCATGTCGTGCGCGTCGCTCAGCGATGATGTCCGATGGCAGAGTGCGCTTCTTCAACGCAGCCACGGTCATGCGCAGCGTGTCGGGCACGGCGCCCTCCAGATACTGATCGGCATGCAGTACCTGATAGACGATATAGGGTCGCTGCGGCACTTCATCGATGACGACTGTCGCAGCTCCGGGTGGCCCAGCGCTCGGCGGATACCAGGGAGCCCTGCAGTTCACGAGCAATACCAGATCAGCCGTCTTATTGAAGGGCTCTACATTGGAGCCCAGGTGGAGCGGGTGCGAACGAGGAAAGTTCGAACTGACGGCGCCCTGCGACTCGATGACAGGCACGGCGAGCAGGTCGCACAACTCGATCAGCGCTCGGTAGGCGGCGCTCTCGCGCCCAGCCGTTTCGGTCAGCACGACCGGATTGACGGCTCGGCACAGGCGCTCGGCGAACTGTTCGATTTCCTCGTCGGGACTGATCTTGCGGCCGAGTGGTGCGAGCGAGCGCTTTTGAACCGGACGGCTCCAGGGATCGAGAAGTACTTCGACTGGCACGTTCAGATAGCACGGGCCAGCCGGCGCACGCTGCGCGAGTTCGGTGGTCCGCAGCACCATCTCGAACAATGTTTCGATCGTGGGCGCTTGGTTAGACCATTTGAACGTGCCGGCTACGAGGTGATGCGGTCCGCCGACGACGGACAGATTGCGGTACCACTGTGAGCCCGGATCCTGACCTGGGCGCTCGCCATATGTAATGGACTCCGACGAGAATACGACCATGGCTGCATTCGCCAGCAGAGCTCCCTGAATCGCGCATGACCCCTGTAGCAAGCCCGCGCCCGCGTGCAGCAGCACCGGTTGCGCCCGCTGAGTGACGAGCGCATAGCCCGTGGCCATCGCCACCGCGACGGTCTCGTGCCAGAGATCCAAGTACTCCGGGCCAGGCTCGCCGTCCAAGCGTCGGCGGGCGACGGCTTCCCACACGGGAGCCCATTCGGATCCCGAGCAGCAGAAGATGTAGTCGGCGCCGATGGCCTGGAAAGCCTCCAGCAGCGCCTCGCCCCCGTCAATCGAACGTTTCACTGCTTTGGTTGGCGCTTGCCTTGATGTTTGCCCTTACGTTCGCCCTGGCGTTCGTTTGGATCGGCCAATCGAGGCATTCGCAGATGCCCTTGCCCATGATCCACTCGAGCTCCTCATCCGTGAAGTTCATGTGCTTGGTGAAATGCTCGATGGTGTCCTTGTACGTGAGCCCGTGGCCCATGAGACGGGTCAGGTCCGTCCCCCAGAAGCAGCGCCGCGCCCCCATCTTGTCCACCATCTCGCGCACGTACTTGGTGATATTGCTGTATGGGAACGGTTGTGTCGAATAACCGGGGAGGGCCGAAACCTTTACGTAGATATTTGGGTGCTCATGCAGATCCGCTGTCTCCTGCACCCAGTAGCCGATGGCATCATCGACGCATCGAGCCATAATGCCCATGTGGTCGATGATAATGCGCAATTTCGGGTGCTTCTGCGCGATCGCGCCGAGTTCAGTTTTCCAGATCGGCGCATGCACCATAGTCTTGATGTCGTTCTCCTCGGCGTATGGCCAATACCAATCGGCAGTGCCGTCGATCATCCAGTTGCGATCCTGTGGGCGATGGAAGGTCAGGCGGACGCCCTTGATGTCCGGGATCTGCTTCCAATCGCGCAGCATGGCCTTGGCTTCGTTGGGCTTTTTCAGGGGAATACGCGCCATGACACCGAAGCGATCAGGATAGGCTTCGCAGGCCTCGAGCGCGTAATCGACTCGATCACCTTCCCAGGAGGGTGGCAGAATCAGCGCGCGATTGACACCAGCTTCATCCATGAGCCGGATGCATTCCTCATAGCTGAATGGCTCGAGACTGTGGCCGTTCAGAGTCATCCTTTCGCGTGCGCCTTTGATCCACGGGCGGTCCGGAGTCTCCTCCTTCCAGATGTGAACCTGCGAGTCGACTATAAACATGCCATTCCTTCCTGAAGCGATTGCAAAGCGAAATCTAATCACACTACGACGGCGTGTAGCCTCTAGCGCGGGCGCAACGTACAGATGCATAGGAGTTGACAGTTAGCATCAGCGGCTAGCTTTATTCTTGGCAGCGTTAGAGAGGCTTGGGTGAACAGCCGGTCGCACGGCGGCCTCATTGCGGCGGATCTTGGACTCGCATGGATCCGATGGTCAGAGAGTCGGGGACCCCGTCCCGCGCAATCGACAAGACGTTGCGGGTCGATATAAAATATATCATGGAAACAGATATCAGCGGAGTATTGCGAGAAAGATATATTTTAAGATATAATAATGTCCGCAAAGTAGCGCTAGAACCATCTACAGATATGAGTAGTAAGCAATTACGCGGGCCTTTTGCCATTTACGCCTCTGATCGTCCGTCTGGCTCTCGCGGCGGTGGTCGGGGCTGGCGTCACGGTCGTCATGGCGGTGGCATGGGCGGCCGCGGGCTGCGGGCCGGTCGTATGCTATCGGCGCCGGATCTGCAGCTGATTATCCTCGCGCTTCTGGAGGAACGGCCACGTCATGGCTACGACCTAATCAAGGCGATTGAGGAATTGGCGGGAGGTGCTTATGTGCCGAGCCCAGGCATGGTGTATCCGGCACTGAACTTTCTCGAGGAGTCGGGACAAGTGGAGTTACAGCAGGACGGGGTTAAGAAGCGCTATCGCCTCACCGAGGCTGGACTTGCGGCGCGCAACGAAAGTCGCGCGCGTATCTCGACGCAACTAGATGCTCTCAAGCGCGTTGGGCAACGACTGGGAAGGGCGCAGGTGGCCTACGACGCTGATTCGCCTGTGGCAGAGCCATCACCGCCGGCAGTGCTGGAGGCAGCGCGCCGCGATCTGAAGGCTGCTCTGTTCGACAGTTTGGATGCGTCACCCGAGGAGCAGCAACGCATCGCCGAGATTTTACAGCGAACGATTGTCGAGATCCGCAAGCGATAGGTTGTTGAAGAGGTAGGCACCCATGAGCAGCAATCGTCCGCATTCCATCCATCACGTCAATTTCCCCACGACCAATCCGGAACGCACGAAGGAGTGGTACTGCAGGGTCTTTGGTATGCACCACGTGGACGTCAGTCATCTGACCAATACGAAGGTGCTGCTGCTGTCGCGAGGAAATTTCGAGCTGCATTTCACGCCGATCGAGACCATGCAGCGCATGGCGCCGTTTCATTACGCCGTCGAGGTCGAGGACTGGGACGGCTTCCTTGGGCACCTAAAGTCCCTCGGTGTGCGCTACACCAAGGCAGTCGAGCGGCCACAGAACCAGTCCAAGTTCTGCTACATCCACGACCCTGACGGCACGATGATCGAGCTGACCTACCACGGTAGGCGCGAAGATCTGAAGACTCCAACCCAGGAGCCAAGGGCAGTCAGCGAGCAGCCGATAGAAGCACGTGCCTAGCCTTTAGCATGGCGAATGTCTATCGAGCTGACCATGTCGGCACACTCATCAAGCCGAACTTCTTGCTGACGGCCCAAGTGGATTTTGCCGCCGGTAAGTCAGATGCAGCTGCGAGGCGAGTTGCCGAAGACGCTGCCATCTCCGAGGTGCTCGTGTTGCAGAAGGCGGTGGTGATGAGCATCGTCACGGATGGCGAGTATCGTCGCGCTCATCCCGATGAGCCCTACGTCAATGCACTGGAAGGTCTGAGGCGCTTCGAGGCGCCCAGCCGCAGCGCCACTTTGCATTCGGCCTATGCGGTGTGCGGCACGCTCAGGCAGACCTCACGCCTCGCGGAGCGCGAGGTCAGTTTCCTCAAGGACAAGACCCAATCTCCCTTCAAGATCTGTCTCATGAGCCCGAGCGCTCTGGCGCTACGCTTCTACAGGCCGGGCCTCACGGAGGCGGCCTATCGAACCGTCTGTGATCTGGCTACGACGCTCGGCGACGTGCTGCGCTCCGAGGTCAGTGCCTTGTTTCAAGAAGGCGTTCCGTATGTGCAGTTGAGCAGCCCGGCGTATCACGCTTTGTTCGAGGGCGTGGGGGCGAATGTGTTCCATTTGCCAGTCAAGAATCCGGCCGCGCTGTTCGAGGAGCTTCTCGCAATCGATGTCACGGCACTCAATGGCATTAGCAAGCCGAGCTCGGCGACGCTCGCCATGCAAATCGGCCGCATCCTGGAGTTGAGCGACGCGAGTGATAGGTACGAGCGCATGGCGGTCCGGCTGCTCGAGCAGCTGCCCGTCGACCGTGTGCTGCTCGAGTATGGCGAGCCGCGGGAGCACGACTTTGTGTCGCTCAAGGCGTTGCCCGCGGGCAAGATGGCGGTGCTGGGGCTGGTGCGTAGCGATGATGAGCCCGAAGAGATTGGCGCCGTCATCGACCGCGTCGATAAGGCCGCACGCATGGCCGAAGAGCACAATCTTGCGTTGAGCCCGCGGCGCGGCTTCTGCAACGCCCCGGGCAGGGACGTGGCTGCGCAGCTCCAGACGCAGCATCGGTCGTTGCTGCGCGTGAGTGAGGTGGTGCAGCAATTCTGGGGCCTCGAGCTCTAGCCGCGCTTAGGAAACGGCATGCGCTTCGTACGTTTCGATCTGGACGGACGCACCAGCTATGGCTTGATCGAAGGCGATCGGGTCATACCGATCAGTGCCTCCCCATTCGAGCGCTGGCAGGCAGCGGGGGCGCCGATCGCTCTTGACCGTGTGCGCTTGCAGGTCCCCGTAGTACCGCAGAATTTCTATGCCGTCGGCTCGAATTACGCCGCGCACATTCGGGAACGTGCGCGCAAGCTCGGCATTGCCCCCGAGATGCCAACCCGACCAGAGCCAGGCTATCGTTCCGCGAGCGCCCTAGTGGCCCATAATGATCCGATCGTACTGCCGCGCGATACAACGAGCGTTCAATTCGAGGGCGAGCTCGTAGTAGTGATTGGCCGGCGCGCCAAGCATGTGCAAGAAACGGATGCTTTCAAGTGTGTACTTGGATTTACGATTGGCAACGACATCAGTGAGCGCACCTGGCAGAAGGCGGATCGTACCTTCTGGCGCTCCAAAAACAGCGACACATTCAAACCCATGGGCCCCTGGATCGAGACCGATGTGGATCTCGAGTCGTTGCGTACGACCGTCCGCGTCAATGGAAAGCAGCAGATCGAATTTCACACCAACGACATGCTCTTCGGGGTTGCTCGCTTCATAGCGACGATCACCGAATACATCACCTTGCACCCGGGCGATGTCATCTGGATGGGAACCGAGGGTGCGTCTTGTGATCTGCATGCAGGCGATGTCGTGGAGGTAGAGATCAGCTCCATCGGCACACTGCGTAATCCTGTTGTGGCGAGCCTGCCGTAAGACTGACTCGAGAACCGCTTTGACGCGAGGGGCTCGGGTGCGGGCCCGCGCGCCTTTGTACAGAAGCTGAGTATGCCGAGCAATAGAGCGCAGGGATGATTCTCGTCAGGCTGAAATATAGGCGGTCTTCAGCGAGGTGTAGAACTCGGCGGCATAGCTCCCCTGTTCGCGAGGACCGTAGCTCGACCCCTTACGGCCCCCGAAAGGTACATGATAATCAACCCCCGCCGTCGGTACATTTACCATGACCATACCCGCTTGCGAGCGCCGTCGAAAATCCGCTGCATACTTTAACGATGTCGTGATGATTCCCGAGGAGAGGCCAAAAGGCACGTCGTTCGCCACTTGCAGTGCCTCATCGTAGTCGCGCACGCGCATCATGCTCGCCACGGGGCCGAAGATCTCCTCCTGATTGATGCGCATCTTTGGCGTGGTTTCGGTGAACAGCGCCGGCTCGAGGTAGTAGCCGGGCTGATCGAGTTTGAGGAGGCGTCCGCCGAAATGCAGTTTAGCTCCTTCGGCACGACCGACCTCAAGGTAGCTCTGATCTATGCGAAGCTGCGATTCATCGACTACCGGGCCAATATCGGTTTCGGGCAGGAGCGCATGACCTACGCGCAGCGCGGCGAGGCGCTCGGTGAGCGCCTGCAGGAACGGCTCGTAGATACCTTGCGTGACGATCAGGCGGCTCGATGCCGTGCAGCGCTGACCGGTGGAGAAATAAGCGCCATTCACTGCGACATTGACTGCGGTCGCGAGGTCGGCATCATCCAGAACGACCAGGGGATTTTTGCCACCCATCTCGAGCTGGATCTTCGCGCCACGCACCACCGCTTTGGCGGCGATGCTCGAGGCGGTCGCGCTCGAGCCGGTGAAGGAGATGGCTCGAACCTCGGGCGAAGTGACGAACACCTCACCGACCACGCTGCCGCGACCCATGACAAGATTAAATACGCCCTTGGGTAGCCCGGAGCGCGAAATGATCTCGGCCAAGGCCCAGGCACTGCCAGGCACCAACTCCGCCGGCTTGAACACCACCGTGTTGCCATAGCAGAGCGCCGGTGCAATTTTCCAGGAAGGGATGGCAATTGGGAAATTCCACGGCGTGATGATGCCGACCGTTCCGACAGGCTCGCGCGTGATCTCGACCGTGAGGCCGGGCCGCGTCGAGGGCAGCAATTCGCCTCCCAGACGCAGCGCCTCGCCGCTAAAAAACTTGAAGATGAAGCCGGCGCGGGCGAATTCAGCGATGCCTTCGCGCAGCGTCTTGCCCTCTTCGCGCGAGAGTAGCCTGCCGAGTTCCGCCTGCCGCGCCAGCAGTTCGGTGCCGATACGATCGAGAATCTCGAAGCGCTCCTGGATCGAGCTGTACTGCCACGTCTGCTGGGCCTCATGGGCGGCCACTACCGCGGTGCGCGCCTGAGCCGCGTCGGCCTGTGTGTAAAGGCCAACGATCTCGCCGGTATCCGACGGATTCACATCAGCGATCGAGGAGGGGCCGGACATCCATTCGCCGGCGATGAAGTTATGTTTCACCAAGATCTCTGCAGCCATGTATCACCGATTTAGAACTTGTGCGATACGCGCTTGGTGATGAGATAACCCTCGAGGCCTTCGTGTCCGCCCTCACGCCCGTAGCCGCTCTCCTTGACGCCACCCGAAGGCGCCTCCACGACCGAGCCGCCGCAGTGGTTGATAGAGAGAATGCCCGCCTCGAGCCGCCGAATGAGTAAGTTCGCCCTGGCAGCCAAATTAGTGTACGCGTAGGCTGCAAGCCCATAGGGCAGCGAATTTGCGATGCGCAGCGCCTCCTCTAGATCCGCGAATGGACGAATGGGTGCGATCGGTCCGAAGGGCTCGATCTGCATCAATTGGGCATCGTCTGGCACGTCAGTGAGCACGGTGGGTTCGAAAAAATAGCCACGCGTGCCGTGGCGCCTGCCTCCGCAGAGAATGCTAGCACCGCGCCGCGCCGCGTCGTCCACGAGTGTCTGCGCTGCCTGCAATCGTCGCGCGTTGGCGAGCGGCCCCATCTGTGTTGCAGGCGCAAGCCCGTCGCCGACGGCTATTTTCTTGGTGGCCTCCACGAAGGCTTCGATGAAGCGTTCAACGATCGAGGCGTGCACAAGGAAGCGACTGGGCGAGGTGCAGACTTGGCCGGAGTTGACGAATTTGCTGGCCACGCAGGACTTCGCAGCCGCAACCGGGTCGACATCGTCGCACACGATGACTGGGGCATGGCCGCCGAGCTCCATGATAGCGGGCTTCATGACTGCGGCGGCCAAACCCGCGAGGTGCTTGCCCACTGGGAGTGAACCCGTGAAGGCGATGAAACGGATGACTGGAGAAGCGATCAGATAGGTCGAGATCTCATCCGGGACGCCGAAGACGAGATTCACCACGCCCGGCGGCACTCCCGCGTCGGCGAAGCAGCGCACCAGTTCGCACGCGGTTCCGGGCACCTCTTCGGACGCCTTGATGATGATCGAGCAGCCGGCGGCCAGCGCCGCTGCCATCTTGCGCATCGGCGAGCCGGCCGGAAAGTTCCACGGCGTAAATGCGGCCACCGGACCCACAGGCTCGCGCAGTACGAGCATTTGTGTGTTTGGTTCGATGGGGATCACGCGGCCATAGGCGCGACGCGCTTCCTCGAGATCCCACTGGATGATGCCGGCGGCGCGCCCCACCTCCCCGCGTGCTTCGCCGATGGTCTTGCCCTGCTCGAGGGTCATGATTTCACCGATGCGGCTGGCGCGCTCGCGCACCAGACGCGCCGTCTCGAGCAACATACGACTGCGTGCCTCGAGCGCGGAATCTCGCCACAGCGCAAATCCACGTGCTGCTGCAACCAGCGCACGGTCCAGGTCAGCGCGTTCGGCTAACGGCACGTACCCGAGCACTTCTTCGGTTGCGGGATTGATGATCGGCTGGCGCCGAGTTCCGCTCCCCAAAGTCCAGGAGCCGTCGATGTACATCGAAATCTGAGGGTATTCCATCGCCATAGACTAACGTTACGCCGCGAGCGCCTACGTCTAACCGGGCGAGACGGCTTCAGGAATGCTTACCCCGAGTTTCTGCGCATCTTTGCACAGCTTTTGCCATGGGCCCGGCGCGATCGGAATACCGTGGCGACTGCGTTCCTCGAATGTTCGGCTTCCGCGCTCTCCAGGATAGAGAATCTCCTTGCATCCCGCGGCACGGGGCAGTGCCTTGATGGCGTTGATAGCGGCGTCAATTCCAGCGCGGAATTTCATCGTGGACCCGAACGCACCGACGTCTACGGCAATGATCGTGCCATTTTGCCGGTGTCGCTGGCCATGAGGTGTGCCGGTGTGAAACTCCGCAACGATCGGATTGCCGACGAGAACGCTGGTCAAGAATTCGATCATCAATGATAAGCCGGAACCCTTCGCCCCTCCGACCGGCAACGGAATCTCCGCTAGCGCGGGGTCGGTCGTCGGCTCGCCGGCCGCCGTGAGCGCCATACCGGGCTCCAGCGGCGTGCCAGATTGACGGAACTGCGCGATCTTGCCCAACGCGATGACGGCCGTGGCCATGTCTAAGAGAACCGTTCCGTGCCGCTCCGAAGGGACGGCAATGGCGATCGGACTGGTTGCGACGCCGGCGGCATTGCTGCCCGCATAGGCCATGTTTGGAACACCGGCGACTAGACCAATGCCGATCATGCCTGCATCAGCGACCTCACTGACGTAATAGCCGATTGCCCCTGTATGTACCGTGCCCCGTACCGCTGCCCATGCGACTCCCATTTTGCGGCCAACTGCTACCGCCTCGCTGGCAGCGCGGCGCATGGCCACCGGCCCGGGCGCACTGTCGGCCTCGATCGTGATGACCGCCAGGCGTGGATAAGCCACCTGCATCGCCGACTGTGCCTTCGCCTCTCCGCTTTCGAACATTTCCACATAGCGTGGGATACGCGAGATGCCATGCGAGTCGACGCCGCGCAGATTTGCCCACACGAGCACGTTCGCAACCGTGGCTGCATCCGCTGCGGAAGTTCCGAGTTTCTCGAACATCGTGCTGACCATTTCACGCAGTGCATCGGCGGAAATTCTAATTTTTTCGGGTTTATTCATCGGGGGTATTGCGTTGTGAGGATGGGATTAACGATTCCGCGCGCGTTCACGTGCGTGAGCTGACTATAGCCTCGAGCACCCTCAGGCAACCAACTTCACCATGGGTTGCGCATTCTGCAACGTCCCCGCAGGCCCCGCTAATTGACAGGTTGCCAGCAAATGGCTGCAATGTGCGCTATCCACCGCTAAGCTTAATTCTGGTCAATCAACATGGGCCGCATCAGCATCATCAAGGCCGCCGAAGTCAAAGCCCTCAAGCGCGGCAGTGGCATTGTCACCGTGCCCCTCGTAACACATCAGTCCGCGGACAATCCGATATTCACCACCGGAATCAGTACCTATCCGAAAGGCCAGGGCGCGCCGCTGCACTCACATAATTGCGATGAACAGGTCACATTGCTCGAGGGGCAGGGAGAGGTCGAAGTGGATGGCAAGGTTACACCCCTGAAACCCTATGACAGCACCTACATTCCTGGCGACCATCAACATGCCTTCCGCAACACGGGCGACACACCAATGAAGATCCTGTGGATCTACGGATCGAATCGCGTGACAAGGACCTTCGCGGACACCGGCGAGACGGTCGAACATCTCTCGGCTGCCGATCTCATGGGGAATCCGGATGAGGGATAAGTCCTGGACCCGCGCTGCTACCAGCCCCAGTTCCGTCGAATGGTCGCGGCTTACTGGTCGATTCCTGGGACCCTAGCAAGCCCCGCCTTCACGCAAACCTCGTCCTTCTCGCCGCCGGGCGCACCCGCTGCGCTGATTGCGCCGACGAGCCTGCCATCGACCATGATCGGAAAGCCGCCCGGCCAGGTGATCAGATGAGGGTCACCATTGACCGGCCCTGGCGCTGCTGGCGGACCTGAACCCGGTTTCGGATCCAACTGTGCGCTATTGGGTATGGTCTTGCCGAAATCCCGAGATGACATGCCGGCCTTGGCAGCCGTATAGGCCTTGCGGTAGCCGAACTCCACCGTGTCATCATGGGCACCGTCGGCGCGCAGAACCAGTCGAGTACTGATGTCAGCATCAAGTACGGTCACGGTGATTTTGTAACCATGTTTCTCGCAAGCAGCCACGGCTGAGTGTGCGGCATCGAGCAGCACCGTCAGGGGCAGCGGCGCGCCATGAGGCTCATTGGCACGCGCGGCCAGCGTGCCGAAGCTGAGGCAGCTAAGCGCCATTAAAGCAAATCTCATATTGCATCTACTCCTCATTGGCATTGTATGGACACCTCCCGATGGCAAGCGCTCCTCGGTGTGTGACGACTCATCTGATCAGCCGCTGCAGTGCCGCTCCGGTGCCATTCACCTCGTAGTGCGCACGTGCCTTAGCGAGCTTGGTAAACACGTCCTCGTATCCCGTCGGCTCCGCGATAGGATTGACGTAGACATAGCCCCCGGTGACGTGGAACAGCGTGACCATTTCTGTTACGTGCTCTGGCACCATGAGCGTATGAGTCTCACCGGGGGGCTCAAACGCATAGTCTCCTGCCGATGCGATCCAATCGTGCTCCAGGTAGCGCCACTGCCCTCGAAGCGTGATCGAATGAACCGGGCCGTTATGGCGGTGTCGCGACAGTACGCCGGTGGAGCGCAAGCGTAATAGATTGACGTAATAGCCAGCGCTGGCTGCGAGCAGTAGGGCCGGAACCACACTCCGTCGGCTTGAGGCACCCAATGACGCTCATCATCGAGATCCAATGCACCACTCAATAAAAGGTGCGGCGACATTTCGGGCGGCTGCAGCACTCGATATGGCTCGCGGCTGCACCCAGCAGGGTCCGCGACTGGCGATACCGGAGACATCAGCGGCAAGGCCTCCATCGACTACAGGATAGGTAAATACTGTGTTGCATGGCCCCGTTCTTCCACTCGCATTGCAGCCACCGCATTCTGTGCAAACGGTGCGCGAGCAAGCTAAGAGCTGAAGCCTAACCCAATGATAGTGCTAATTCTGTCGCGTGTTGTGCTCATCGGCGCCTGCGCCATGGCAGCCACGTCCGAACCGAGCTTAGCCACAGATGCGAATGCGACGGCGAATGTGGGCGTACTGAAAGCCCAGAGCGCAGCAGTGCCGGTGATCAGCTGCGCGCAGTTGGCTAAGTTTGTGCTGCCTAATGCGAGCATCACTTTGATGCAGTCGATCGCCTCGGGTCAGTACCAGCTGCCCCAGGCCGTGCAGCGTCCGCATGGTGGACGGAACATAGCCGGCCGCACCGAACTGGGTCCGAACCCAGAGTTCTGCCGCATCGCCGCGACACTCAGACCCACTTCTGATTCGGAGATCAAGATCGAGGTGTGGTTGCCGCAGTCTGGGTGGAATGGCAAGTTGCTGACGGCGGGCAATTCGGGCTGGGGCGGATCGCTGATGTACGCGGCCATGCTTACCGGCCTCGAGGCGGGCTTCGCTACCGCCAGCACCGACACCGGTCACGACAGCTCAATGCCGGATGGCAACGGCGGGAAGTTCGGTTTGGGTCACCCGGAGAGATTGGTCGACTATGCCTATCGGGCCTACCACAACCTAACGGTGGATGCTAAAGCGCTTATCAAAACGTTCTATGGCATCGGCCCAGCACAGTCCTATTGGATCGGGTGCTCCCTAGGCGGGCTCGAAGGACTGATCGAGGCTAAGCGCTATCCGGCGGATTACGACGGTATCGTCGCAGGTGCTCCACCCAATCCAATTGCGCGCTTCAACGCAGTGCAGGTCTGGCCCGACTGGCTGATTAGCCAGGATGCGAGCCGACTCATCCCGCAGAGCAAGTACGCCATGGTCCATGCCGCAGTGCTCAAGGCTTGCTCATCGCCGGTGGGACTCAAGGACGGGCTCCTCGAGCAGCCAGATAGGTGCGATTTCGATCCCATTCAGTTGCAGTGCAAAGGTAACGACGGCGAGGATTGTCTGACGCCGGCACAGGTCTACCTGCTGCGTCAGATCTACGCCGGCCCGCACAATCCGCGCACGAAAGCGCTGATCTTTCCGGGTCCCGCGCGCGGTTCGGAGCTGGAGATGTTCGCCTTCGCCAATGGCAAGGCACCCGACGTGGCTTTGGACCTGTTTCGCTATGCCGCTTTCCAGAACCCGACCTGGAACTTGACGAGCATGAATTGGGACAAAGATGTGACCGCGGCCATCCAGAAGATGGGGCCGCTGATGCACGTGGACTCAGACCTAAAGCCCTTCTTCGATCGCGGCGGCAAGCTGCTGATGTATATCGGCTGGAATGACTACCACAACCCCGAGCAGCTAATCGAATACTACAAGTCGGTGGTGGAGCATGGGGGCGAACGAGCGCGCGACTCGGTTCGCTTATTCACAATTCCGGGCATGAACCACTGTCTGGGCGGCGCCGGCTGCGATACCTTTGACAAGCTCGGTGTCATCGACGCATGGGTCGAGCACGGCACTGCGCCACAGCGCATCGTCGCGGCCAAGCTCGATGATGAAAAGGTCGTGCGAACCCGTCCCTTGTGCGCCTATCCTGAAGTAGCCAAGTACATGGGGAGTGGTGACTCAGAAGACGAAGCCAATTTCGCATGCGTGGCTGAGTAGCTCACGCGTCGCGCGCGGGTGTAATGCAGCGAGAACTCAGGCACGCACCATCAATCGTCTAATGTGACTCGTTGCTGTCCCAGAACTCCTCCATGCGCTTGCGCATGGCCGCATTGGCGATGCGGCCGTGGCCTGCCATCTGATCATCCTCGACGTGCTCGGGCTGCGTCGAGCCGGGGATCGCGCACGTGACGTCCGGATGCGATATCACATACTTGAGGAAGAACTGGCTCCAGCTCGTCGCGTCGATGTCGGCTGCCCAAGATGGAAGCTGCCGGTTCGAGATCTGGTTCATCAATGAGCCGAAGTGCCCGCCCAGCGGCACCGCGACCATCACCGCAATCTTGCGCTCTCGCGCTACTGGGAAAACCGTCTTTGCAGCCTCGCGATTACCAAGCGAGTAGTCGACCTGAATGAAATCGATCGGGTACTTACGCATGCACTCAATCAATAAGGGATGATCCTGGCCCGATATCGTCGTGACGCCAATATAGCGGATCTTGCGGTCCTTCTTTAGCTTCTGCAGCAGCGGCATCAAGGGTTCCAAGCTCGACAGGTAATGCGCCTGCATCAAATCGATGTGGTCGGTCTGCAGTCGCATTAGCGAACGCTCGAAGCTTTCCTCGCCGAAGAGAGTATCCACCGGTGGTGGCCCTGGGAAAGGCGTGCCTGGCGCCGGCCCCGGCGGCCCTCCCTCCTTTGCCCCCACAGCATTGAACTTCGTGGCGATGAACATCTGGTTGCGAAGATTGAGTTCAGCGAGGGCCTTGCCGATAACCGCTTCGCTGTCCCCGTACAGCCCAGCGGTGTCAATGACCTTGCCACCCAGTTCGTGCATGCGTTCGAGCACATCGCGCAGCTCCTCGTACTTATACCTATTAGTGTGAAAGGCGTTTGTGCCAATGCCCATTGCCGGGATTTGCTCGCCCGTGGATGGAATCTTCTTTTTAATGAGGGGCAGGCTTGCAGCGCTCGCCCAAGGCGTTAAAGCGGCGTCGGCGCCGACGAGCAGACCAGTCCCAATCAGCGTCCGACGAGTGATTAGCGCGTTGATTGGCTTGGGCATGTCAAGACTCAATAATGATACGGATCAAAAGCGACCTCGAGTTTATTCTGCTAACTGTTGCGTAATCCGCAATGCAGGATTTTGCGCCGAGCCCACCGACAAACCCCCACGGGTAGCTTACCCTTTCGCGCCAAGTGGATTAGCGTTGAAGTTCCAAATGCCGTTGCACACCCAGCAAGAGAAAGCCAATGCCTCTTGAGGATTCTTTCTTCACGCGCGTTTTTAAATCTGCCGCGGTGATAGAGCCGTTCGAGATGAGGGCGGTGATCCTTAGCATGCTCTATTTCCTGTTCCTATTCGGTAGCTACTCGATCGTCAAGCCGGTGCGCGACGCGATGGGCACTGTTTACGGGATGCGGCACATTCAGGAACTCTTTACCGGTACGTTCATTATGAGCCTTCTATTCGCGCCGCTCTACTCAACACTGGCCTCGCGATTCAAGCTCGCAACGTTCCTGCCGTGGGTGTACGGTTTCGTGGCAGTCACCATTCTAATTTTTTACGCGCTGTTCGAGTTCGACCAAGGACACGACCGTTGGAGTGCCGCGGCGTTCTACATTTGGGTGAGCACGTTCAACATGCTCATTATCTCGGTGTTCTGGACTTTCATGGCCGACATTTTCTCGCGTACACAGGCCAAGCGCCTGTTCGGTTTTGTGGCTGCAGGCGGTACCATCGGCGGAATCGCCGGGCCTGCTTTAGCCGCCTCTCTGGTCAAGCAGGTTGGCAATCAAAACCTGATGTTGATTTCCGCAGTCGGCTTTGTGATCACGGCGTTTTTGGTCCGCATGCTGGCGCGCGAAAAACATAAGCTGCTCGTCGAGGGTGTGGAGGCGCAACGCACCAGTCTTGATCACCGGCTGCGGGGCGGTAACCCATTCGATGGTTTTGTACTGTTGCTGCGTTCGCCGTATCTGTTGCTGGTCGCGCTATTCCTGCTGCTGATGACGTGGATTTCCACGATCGTCTATATCCAGCTCGGCGATCTGATCACCAAGGCCTTTGTGAGTCGCGAGGCGCGTACGCAGGTTTATGCAGGCATAGACTTGGCCGTCAACAGCCTCGCGGTGGTGGTTCAGCTGTTCGGCACAGGCCGTATCATCGCGCGCTTCGGCGTAAAACTTGGGCTCCTGCTCAATCCGATCATTATGGTTATCGCATTCCTTGCGATCGTGTTCTCGCCAGTGCTGATCGTTCTCGGTGCCATCCAGATCACTCGCCGCGTTGCCGAGTACGCAATCGCTAAGCCCACGCGCGAGATGCTGTTTACCGTGGTCGACCAGGAAAGCAAGTACAAAGCAAAAAACGTGATCGACACGGTGGTATATCGCTTCGGAGATCTCAGTTCGGCCTGGATAAGTTCAGTGATCCTGCCACTGGGAGTGTCGGGTTTGGCAATTTTCGGCGTTATCGTGTCGGCCGTTTGGTTTCCGATTGCGTACTTCCTCGGTAGGCGCTATGACGGTCTGCGTAGCGGCGAGCTGATTGCGCCGGCGACTGTCAAGGCCGCGACTTCATAACGCCCGAACCCAAGAACGAGCTCCAAGCGGTCGGCGGCCACGAGCGTGTGAGACTGACCAGCGATAGCGTCACTCCTGAGCGGGAAGTTGACACGGGAGAACGCGAAGTATGATAAGAAAAAACATTCTTGTGGCAGTGATTCTTGTGGGTTTGTTGCCTGCCTTGCCAGGAATGGCGCAAGAAACAAAGGATATGTTTGTGCACCTCGGGCCCGGGGTGCCTGGGGTGTTATACGAGCCGGTGACGCTTGGGCCTAAAAGTGAGATCGGCGTTTTCGTGATGCACGCCGAGGTTGATTATTTGGAGTTCTCCGCTTGTGGCGAGCTCTCCAAGCGTGGCTATCGTGTGCTCTGCGCGAACAATTCCGCCAGTAAGTCGGGAAGTAATAATGATTTGAGCATCGACAGGGCGTTGCTCGACGCCAAGTTAGGTGTGGCCTATCTGCGGCAGTACCACGGGATCCGAAAAGTGGTGCTTCTGGGGCACAGCGGAGGCGGGGCGCTGATGTCCGCCTACCAGAACATCGCCGAGAATGGACTCAAGGCCTGTCAGGGGCCGGAAAAACTACTTAAGTGCCCAGACAGTCTGGCGGACTTGCCGGCAGCAGATGGGTTGATTTTGATGGATGCCAACTACGGCATGTCGGCAATGACCTTACTGAGTCTGGATCCGGCCATTGTCGACGAGACCACCGGGAAAACGATAGATGCGAAACTGGACCTGTTTAACGCCCAAAATGGGTTCAACCCCAATGGATCGGATTACAGCAATGACTTTATTCACAGATTCCAGGCGGCGGTAGCCAAAAGAGAAAATCGGTTGATCGCCGCCGCTCAGGATCGACTAGAGAAAATCAACGCGGGCACCGGCCGTTTTAGCGACGATGAGCCGTTTGTGGTGCCCGGCGCCAATTACTTAGGCTTCGATAATAAGCTCTTTGCACAGGACACCAGGTTGCTGTCGCATACGCGCAAAGCATGGCCGCTCTTGCACAAGGATGGCAGCATAACGACGCAAGTTGTCCACACAGTGCGCCTGCCAGAGAATGCGACCTCCAACGCTCAGTCACTGGATAGGGGCGCGCTGAAGACCACGGTGCGCAGATTTCTGAGCACCTACGCGCTCAGGGTCAATGACGATTTTGGCTACGATGAGGACTCCATGCGTGGGGTGGACTGGTTATCGAGCTATACGGTTCCCGCAGGAAACGTACAGAGCGTAACGGTTCCGCTGCTAGCCATGGGAATGACCGGACACTGGGAGTACCTGAACTCCGAACTCATCTACGAGCGTTCCAGAAGCACCGATAAGACCGTTGTGTTCGTGGAAGGCGCCAATCACAATTTTACGACGTGCGAAAAATGTGAGAAATTTCCTGGCGAGTTCGGCGACACCTTGAAGACAACGTTCGACTACATTGACAGCTGGCTGAGCAAACCCAAGCGATTCTAGGAACGGGTGTAGCCGACCGGAGTGCTCTGCTGGTGGCGCGCTGCGCTGCCCAGAAGGCTTTCAGGCTGCTGTCAGCTCTGGCTCGTGCAGTGCGCGGGCTGCAATCATGCTGCCGATCGGCAACGCCGCTGTCGCAGCAGGCGAGGGTGCATTGAGCACGTGCACCATGCGTGGGGTGTCTGCAAACATGAAGTCGTGTACCAGGGTACCGTCGGCGAGCACCGCCTGGGCGCGAATGCCGGCGGGATAGGGCTGCAGATCCTCCAGCGTGAGCTCAGGGCAGTACTTGCGGCACTCCTGCAAATAACGGCTGCGCACTAGCGAGCCGCGCAACTCGTGAACCGCCGAGCGCCAGTGCCTGCGCATCAGGTGCCAGAACCCGGGAAAACTCAGAGTCTCGGCACTATCGCGCAGATTGAACGAGAAGCGAGAGTAGCCTTCGCGCGCGAACCCGAGGACCGCATTCGGTCCCAGCGTCACCCGGCCACTGCTCATGCGCGTCAGGTGCACGCCGACAAAAGGGAGCTCCGGGTCCGGTACCGGGTAGATCAAGTGGCGCACGATGTCCGATTTGTCCGCAGGCAGCTGAAAATACTCGCCGCGAAACGGAATGATCCTCAGCCGCACGTCGAGCCCCGCGGCACGCGCAAGGCGGTCCGACTGCAGCCCCGCGCAGGCGATGAGCTGGCCAGCACGTAGCGGCTCGCCTTCGGCGAGCGCGAGCTCGACCTCGGCGGATCGCTCGGCGATGCTTCGCACGCATGAGCGCAGTCGCACTTCACCGCCGGCTTTGCGGACATCCTCGGCCAGCGCCAGGCAGACGCGTTGATAGTCAACGATGCCAGTGCTTGGCACGAGCAGCGCCGCGAGGCCGGCGATGCGCGGCTCGAGCGTGGCGAGTGCCGCGCCGTCGAGCTCTTGCGTGGCGATCTCATTGGCGTTGCAGCGCTTGCGCAGGTCGGCGAGGCGCCCGACCTCGATAGGGCTGGTTGCGACGAGGAGCTTGCCGCAAACCTCGATCGGGATGCCGTGCTCAGCGCAGAATTGTTTGGTTTGCTGATTGCCGGCTCGGCACAGGCGCGCCTTCAGAGAGCCGGGCGCGTAGTAGACGCCGGCATGAATGACGCCGCTGTTGTGGCTGGTTTGGTGTGCTGCAAGAGACGCCTCTTTCTCGAGCAAGACCAGGCTTGCGCCGGGACGACGCAGCAGAATTTCACGAGCGGTGGCTAGACCGACAATGCCGCCGCCGACGACGCAAAAATCATAACGCATGAATGCTTATCCGGGCAGGGTGGGGCCCAGCGAAGGCCGGTTATTGTATGAGGGCTGACTGATCAGCATTCGGCAACTCATTCATGCGTGAATCTTGCTGCGACTCGCGGGCCGAGGTCTTACACTGGTAGTAATTTCTACGAAGTGTGACAGTGCCGCGGCACTCTCGCGGAGGTGGTTGCAATGGCTATTTTGCGCATTGAGGGCGTCCGCTACGGGGTTGAGGATCTGGCGACTTGCGCCCGCTTCTTCACAGATGTGGGCTTGAAACCCGTACGCAGCGAGCCGGGCGTGTCGTCTGTGTTCCGCACCGAGGCGAATCAGTTCGTGGAGCTGCGCAAGATCGATGATCCGGCATTGCCGCCTGCCGTCGGTGACCAGATCGGCATTCGCGAGATGGTATGGGGCGTGGATAATGAGCGAGGCGTCGAGGCCATCCGTCAGGAGTTGGCTAAGGATCGTTCGGTGTCGGTCGATGTAGATGGGGTGGTGCACAGCCGAGATGTCACTGGCTACGGCGTCGCATTCAAAGTGGCCGAGATCGCGCCGCTCGAGGATAGGGAGCACCGTCGCAACACCCCGATGCGCTTCGACCGCCTGAACGAGGACACGACGATTTATGGACGTGCTCGACCCGTGCGCCTTATGCACATCGCGATGGACGTTCCGGACGCGGGGCACGACGAGGCGACCGATTTTTACCTTCAGCGGCTCGGCTTCAAGGCCGTGGACCGAATACTTCCCATGGGTAACTTCGTGCAATGCGAGGGCACTACGGAGCATCACAATCTTCTGCTTTGCCATCGCACCAACCGCGCCTCGACCAATCATCTGGCGATGGAGGTCTGGGACCACGATGAGGTCATCGAGGGCGGCAACCATATGACCGATCAGGGTTGGAAGGAGGCGCGGCGACTCGGACGGCACACGATAGGCTCGAATGTCTTTCGCTTTTTCCACGCACCCTGCGGCGGACGCATCGAGCTCGCGGCCGACATGGATCGGATTGATAAGTCCTTCAAGACGCGGGTCTGGGAGAAGTCGCCGCCTCATCACCTCTGGATCCTGAAGTTTCCGGGCGACGCTCCTGATCGGCACTGAGGCGCGTGGTTACTTGCGGATGTGGTTGAACTGCTCGAATTCAAGCTCGTAGCCCAGTTCGCGCAGCACTTCCTCACAGAGCTGTTGATCCTCGGGGCCGGTACCGCCCGCCACCCCCAGCCCGCCGATTAGCACGCCCGCGCGTTTGATCGGAATTCCACCTTCGGTGGCCACGATGGGGTGCAGTCCCATGGTCGCAACTTGCGCGAAGAAACCGGGTTGACTATCAGCCCAACCTTTCAGCATGAGCGATGGGCGCTGCATGATGGCGGCGCTGTAGGCCTTGGCGGTCGCGATGCTCGGTTGCAGGGGCCGCGCACCATCCATGCGCTCGAGCGCCACCACGAAGCCGCCGCTGTCTACGACGGCAACAGTCACGGGCTTATTGAGCTCGACCGCGCGGCGGCAGGCCGTTTCGATGATTTGCTTGGCGTCCGCCAGCGAGATATTCATGTCTCACCATAGATCAATTGCAGAAAGTGGTGGACGCTCGTATTAAAGAGCTCCGGCGCCTCCCAGTACATCGAATGTGGAGCGCCTGGTACAACCGTGAGAACGGAGCCCGGGATGTACTTCTGGGCAGTGCGAATCGTTCCCGCTCGTAGCACCGCGTCGTTCTCGCCCGTCAGTAGGAACAGCCGCAACTTGGATTCGACGATCTGCTCCAGCGTCGGTCCCGGTGTGCTTACGTTGCGCAGATCGCGCATGGTGGCCTGGTTGAACGTGCCGAGTTGCTGGAAGAGGAAGGTCTTCGCAGGCTGCGAGCTCTGGTATTCCTTGGTGAGCAGGCGGTCCAGGATCGGGATTTTCTCCGCCTCGGCGCGGTCGGCGGCCACTAGCGGCGTCACCTCGGGATGGCGGATGCCGCCAAGGGAGTGAGCTAGGATCGCTCCATCGGCTCGATCCGGATGTGATACGGCGAAGCGTAGCGCCGCCACGGCGCCGATGGATTGCCCGAGGACGGTGGCGCGGGCGATGCCGGCGTGATCGAGTACGGCGAGCAGGTCGCCCGGAAAATCGAGGCTGTCCGGACCATCGGACACGGAATCGGATTTGCCAAAGCCACGCAAGTCCATCGTCACCACCCGGTAGCTCGACCGAAAATAAGCCACTTGCTGCCACCAAGCTGCATGATTGCCGCCGGCACCATGCACAAAGGCAATCGTGGGGCCGTTGCCGTGGCTTTCATAGTAAATGCGTAGGCTTCCCGATTGTGCGTATGGCATGGCGTTCTCTTGCCTGCGAATTGGGATGGCCGTTAGGGATTGGCGGCCGGCTTGGGCGCAACGTGCGCAAAGCCGCGTATGTCCGGATACGGGGGCGGACGGCTCGGATCGAGATCGACCTGGAAGGTGTTCAGGCACATGGCCAGCATCGAGAAATTTCCCAGGCAACCTATGATGTCCACGACGCCTTGATTGCCGAACTGCTTCTGCGCTTCGGCAAAGGTCTCGTCGCTCACGAAGTGCTTGTCGAGCACTTCCATACAGAACTTGTAGAAGATGCGCTCGTCGTCGGCCTTGAACTCCGGTATGCGGTGCTCGGCAATGGCTCGCAGAGTGTCCAAGGACATTCCCGCGGCCAGGGCCTTGTCGACATGCGCATTCCAGGAATGCTGCGCATCCCAGAAGCGGGCCGTGATCAGGATGCTGAATTCTCGCAGCTTCTCCGACAGGGAGCAGTCGAAGCGCACGAAGGCGCCCAGCGCCTCGACGCGATCGCATAGCTCCGGGCTCTGCAGCCATACGAGGAAAGGGCCGCGGACTTGTCCACGTTTACCACTGATGCGCGCGGCGAGTTCCCTTTGGCGCTCGCTGAGCTCTTCCATTTTGAGGGTAGGCAGTCGCATGGCGCTTCCTTTAGAAATCCGATAGTTTGAATATGCCGCAAATCTACGCCAACAGCCGACACGGCATCGTTCAGTAATCGGAAACTCACTCGTACGGCTTCCTGTATGCTCGCGAACCGCTTAACGCATTACATTAGAGCGGACAGGATTCGGCAGTACAAGGCAAACTACCTGTGTGCAAGCCGGGTTAAGACAAGCGCGAAAGCTACTCCGCACCTTGCCGAGAGCGCGGTGAAGCGGCGTCGAGTCCACTTCGATGGGGGGAGCCGATGAACGATCAGCAGCCTAATCTCGCTTCGGTCGGGTGGGGCACCATTGTGATCATTTACTTGCTGTGCGTGCTGGCCGCCTCCAGCATCAGCCAGGTCGTGCCGATCGTTGGGGACGTGGCACGCTTCTTTCATGCAACCCGGCCGCAGGTGGGCTGGATCATCTCCATTCCCTCAGCCGTAGTCGCGATCGGGGCATTATTTATCGGCTGGGTCGTCGATCGCTTGGGCGACAAGATCCTCATCCTGCTGGGTACGGTTTTGCTGATTCTAGGCGACCTCGGCGCGGTCCTAGCGAACTCGATCAACATTCTGCTGCTGATGCGGATCCTCGAGGGGGTTGGTTACTGCTTCGTCGCGGTCAGTACGGTGACCATGATCGCCCGTGTGACATCCGGAAAGCGACGGACTGCGGCCTTGACACTCTGGTCGTCATTCATTCCCATGAGCTTTGCGATCCCATTGGCGCTGGCGGGGTTGCTGACCGGTACGGGCCACTGGCGCTGGGCATTCGCCGGTCACGCTGCCGCCATGCTGGTGCTCGGCGTTGCCGCAATCGGGCTTCCAGGCTCCGGTCAAGGCACGCCCGTCTCTCGGAGCGCAGGTCTCGGCGCGGTGCTGCGAACGCCAACCTGTTATGCACTCGGCGTCTCCTTCGCGGCCGCAGCCTTTGTCCAGACCGGCATTGTCTCGACGCTGCCGCTGATGCTCTCGAACCGATACGGTCTTCCGGTCGGAATAATCTCTTTGATTGGTACGCTCGGTATGTTCTGTAACATCGCAGGCTGCCTTCTCATGGGATGGCTGTTGAATCGCGGCGTGCCGAGGATGGCGCTCGCGCTGGGTAGCGTGCTGCTTACCGCTCTAGCGGGGATCGGCATCTATCTGCTGAACTTGACGGTCGACGTCAGCGTGGCGCTGGCCTTCATCTTTTTTTTGGGGGCCGGTCTCATCGTTGGCCTCTGGGCGCTCTTGCCGTCGGTGGCGCCTACGCCTTCCTCACGAGGCGCAGCCAGCGGACTGGTCACGCAAGTCACGCTTTGGGGTGTGCTTTTCGGCCCGCCGGCCGCGTTTGCTGCTCTGGCAGGTGGCAGCGGCGATCGGGAGGTCTTCAATATCCTCGTCGCACTGCTGCTGTGCGCGCTGATGCTGTGGTTCGTGATCAAGCGCGCCGGAGCCGGGCTCGGATCGACTTGATGCTACCCAGGTTTTTTTTGCTGGTTGGCCTCTTTGACTTGCTGCGCTGATTCTTGTCTCCAGCTCGGGTTCTCCCAATAGAACTCGAGTCGATTCCCGTCTGGATCGAAGAAATAGACGCTCCGGTGGCGGCCGCCGGCATGCCCCTCAAGATTGTCCACTTTGGCATCCTTGTCGATCAGGCGCTGATGCAGCTGATCCAGGAGTTCGGGGCCGCCCTCGTACTCCATCGCCAGATGATTGAAGCCATGCCATTGCCGATCATGCTCCGGCGTTCCGCCGACCTGGAACAGACCGATGTCATGATGATGGCCGCCGAAAGACATGAACGCCATTTTACGATCATCGAATCGACGAACTAGCTTCATACCCACGACCTCGGTGTAGAACTTCACCGCCTGGTCGAGATCATTGACATTGAACACCACATGGTTGATCCACTTCTTTGGCTCGTCCATATCTCTACTCCTGCGCGGAACGCTCGATGTCTCGAGCGCTCCAGTTGTAGTGGTCACACCACCATGAGTCAACCGTGCAACTCAGTGATGCATCGTTGTCGACACCCGACAACATCCTGCGGTTCGCCAACGTCCACGCTACTATTCTGTCAAGCTACTATTGTACCAAGCGCATGGTGTCATGATACGGCGCCGCGCATTACAGATGCGCGGGAGAGGATCGATTGCCTAAGCACTTGTTTGCAACATTGGCGACCGCGCTATCTGCTGTGGTTGCGATAGCGGCTCAGGCTGGCGAGCTGCGTGCCGGTGTCGGCAAGGTCGACATCACCTCTGCGCCTGATGAGTTTCCGTACAAATGGCGCGAGGAGCTGCCGTTCGTGGGGATCCACGACCACGTGTACGCGCGCGCGCTAGTGCTCGATGATGGACAGCGCCGGGTGGTTCTGGCACTGGTGGAGGTCACAACGCTCCCCGACTCGGCGGGGATTGTGAAGGCGGTGGCGCAAGAGATTGGAGTTCCAGAAGCCAATGTGCTCGTCGCGGCCAGCCACACTCACGAGGTGCCGTTGGTTTTCTTCCATGAGCAGAAGACCGACGCAGTGCATGCGCGCGAGATTGAGCGGCTGACGCGGGGTACCCTTGAGGCGGTGCGCGAGGCCAATGCTCATCTGCAGCCTGCACAGATTGCCTTCGGGCGAGGGGAAGCCTATGTCAACATCAACAACGGCGAGCAGGCGGGACTCAAGACGTGGTACGACCCGCACGGCCCCTCCGATAAGACACTCGATGTGGTACGCGTAGCGAGGCCATCGGGTGAGCCGATCGCCTTACTGGTGAACTACGCCACGCACGCGGAGGTAATGTTCCGCAGCGTCACGCGCGACGGCGGATACGAGGTCAGCGGTGATCTGCCAGGAGCGGTCTCGCGCATGCTCGAGGCACAGTCCGGTGGCGCACCGCTCGTGCTGTATTCACCTGCTGCGGAAGCCGATCAGCTCACGCTGTTCAAGTCGCATCACCCTGCAGGACCGCTGCCGGAGGGCGACGAGGGGGCCGCGGGTTGGGCGCTGCTGGATGCACAGACGCGTCGTGTTGCCGAATCGGTCATGAATGTGCTCGCGAGCATGCCAGCAGGAAGTGCGTTGGCACAGATCGAGACCAGGGTTGGATCGGCAAGCTGTCCCGGGCAGCACCGGCGCATGGATCCGACGACCGGCAAGATCAGCACCGAGGATGAGCCGCCCGTGACCATTCCGCTCTCGATGATTCGCATCAACGATATCGTGCTGGCGGGCGTCGGTGGCGACGTAGCCAGCGAGATCGGGCAGCACTTCAAAGCGGCGTCGCCCTATAAGGACTCGACTATGATCACTATGGCCGATGGCGGGCTAGGCTATCTGCTGACTGATGCGAGCTACGAACATCCGGGCCACGGCCTAATGGGCTCCCACATGGGACCGCATTGTGCCGAGCGCGCCATCGTTGACGGTCTAGTCCAGCTCATCAAATCCAAGCCTTAGCCTTCCGTGCAGGTTCCGCTGGTGCAGAAACCATCACCGGTCGCCGTAGGCCAGCTTTTCAGAACTCTGCTCGATCCGCACGAACGTCGCTACGCCATGGCGGTCAATACTGCTCTACGCTAGAGAGATCGTGTTTGCCAGACCAGTGCGTTCGCGCTCGGCGTGTTACTCGGCTGCACACTCGGGTTTGTCATTGTGCTTTGCAGTGTTGGGGTTCAGGTTCTGCTGCAATCATCATCGCGAGAGCGCCGAGTCCGACACGACCACAAACAATCGATCTGAAGCATTGATGCGCAATTAGCAACCTACTGTTGAGGCGATCGATCCGCGAAACGAATTCAATCTCTGGCATCATCGCTGGCAGCTCTAAAGCCTGTGTGATCGCACACAATTACGACGACGGGAAGCGCTATGACATCAATGCGGCTTGCTCTGGACAGCTCTTTGCTGGCCATATCGCTCGCGACCGCGGTTCGTGCGAAGCCCGCTACGTATACGTTCGAACCGAATCATACGTTCGTGCGCTTTTCATACGACCATCAGGGCTTCTCGATCCAGGAACAGCGTTTCAATAAGGTCAACGCCGTGGTCATTTACGATCTGGACGCGAAGAGCGCATGACAGTGACGCGTTTCAAGAAAGGCATGGACGGGTTGCACAAGGATGCGATTGGCGCTGACGCGAGCGGTGTCATTAGCCGGAGCGATTTCAACATGAGCCACGCGGTGCCGATCGTGGGCGATCAGGTGACAGTGACGATCGCGCTCGAGGCGAACGTTCCTTGAAGCTGAACCAACACTTGAGCTCGGGTGCCCGCCCCACGCATGCGTGGAATTATCGCGGCACAGAGCGTCCGTATTTACCTCAAATCGCTAATCAATCAAAGCGGAGCGGTGTCTGTTGCAGGCAATCCGACGCCTGCCACGACGGCACAGCTAAAAGTCACTGCTAACGAAAACTCGGACAATGGGGGGAGAGAAATAATGTCTCATGGAAGTCTCGTGGCACGCCTATTGGGCTCATTCGTCGCTTGTGGTTTGCTTCTACACGTTGCCGGCGCTTGCGCCCAGGTGGCGCCTGTCCAGGCCGCCGAGGCACCCGGGCTCCAGGAAGTCCTCATTACGGCCGAAAAAATCTCCGAAGACATCGAGAAGGCACCCCTGGCGGTAACGGCGATAACCGGCGCCGACATCGCGGCTCAGGGTGTGTTCTCGGCTACGGATCTCTCCGACCTCGTGCCTAACTTCACGGCGGCGCCAAATTCCAACGGCGCCACGATTGCGATACGTGGCATCTTCACCAATGCCCAGGTGTTGACCGGCACCCCTGAAGTTTCGTACAGCGTAGATGGGGTGACTCTGCTACAGAAAATTGACGCGTTTGAAGGAATGTTCGATGTGAATCGCGTCGAGGTGCTGCGTGGGCCGCAAGGTACGCTATACGGTGCGGACGCCAACGCCGGTGCAGTTAATGTGATCACAAACAAGCCAGACCTGACCGGCGCCAGCGCCTCGGGTTCCGCGAGCTTGGGCAACTATGGCACGAGGAACTTCACCGCCGCTGTAAATATGCCGCTGTCGGATACCTTCGGCGTGCGTATTGCGGCAGACGAGGAGTACCACAACGGCTACACGACTTTCGTAAACAGCCAAGATAAGTTTAATGATGAGGACTTTATAGGCATGCGCGTATCGGCCCTGTGGAAGCCCTCCAGTGACTTCTCTGCGCTGCTAACCTATGAATCAAGCCACAACGGCGGCGCTGGCGACCAAGGCGCCGGCAGCGGCGCGCCGTTGGGCTTATACGTCACCCAGCAGGGTGTGTCGCCTTACGCGTATCAAGCCATGCCCTCACAGCCGTTCCAAGACTGGCCGATCCAGAGCTTGACCCTTGACCTGAATTGGTCGCTGCCTTGGGTCCAGGTAGACCTCTTGAGCAATGTTCATTGGCAGGATTGGTATGTTTCGCAACCCGAGACTATCTACGGCCCGGATGCAAGCTATTGCCAAAACACGAAGCTCCCCACGGAATGCCATGATCCAGGGACCAACGATGATTGGGATCGCCAGGATTCGGACGAGCTGCGGTTCAGCCATCAGGACGGCCCCGTGCATTGGTTGGTGGGCCTTTACCACGTCAGAGATATCACTTTCTTCAATACTGTGAATGCTCCTTCCACGTTTAACCCGAATCTAACCACGCTCCAGTATTACAATTATTCCGAAGCGCAAAATGCCGCGTACGGCCAGATCACTTGGAGCCTAACCGACAAGCTTGCTGTGATCGGCGGGCTACGCTATCAAAAGGACATCAAAAGCGAGCCTGTGGGCGAGAGCGCCGGGATAGAAGCTCCCAACGGGGATATCGCCAGGACCGCGTGCATAACCGCGTGCACTGAATTTCAGACTTACGGTGGCTACGGCTCGTGGAGCAAGATTCAGTGGCACGCCGGACTCAACTATAACCTGACCCCCGACTCGCTCCTGTTCGCCTCGGTGGCGACGGGCTACAAATCGGGAGGCTTTAGCACAGGGCTTTTGCCACCCCTCAACCCTGTCTTCGGGCCGGAGAACCTCACCGACTATGAGGTGGGCTGGAAAGCTCAACTCTTAGACCACAGGGCGCAGATCAACGTCGACGCGTTCTATATGCCCTATAAGAACTACCAGGTGACCACCAGCTTGATTGAAACCACTGGTCCAACCATTGGCCAATATGAAGCGGTCACATTGAATTCAGGCACAGCGGAAATTAAAGGCGTTGAGTTCGAGTCGACGTTCCTGCTCACGCCACAAGACAAGCTTAGCTTCAGCGCCACTGCGCTTCGTGCGATCTTCACGGAGTTCAATCTGCCGTTAGGCGATGGCTACTGCCCCGCCGGTGCTGTCGGCAATAGATGTGACACCAACTATACGGGTAATCTTCTGCCCTACGCGCCGCCCACGACGGAGCGGCTGGCGTATGAGCACACGTTTGCCTTATCGGGTAGTGACTCACTGATCGCACATCTCGATTCAAATTATTCGGCCGATTACTATCTGGACTATCACGATTACACCTCAGTTGATCAGCGCTCATACACACGCAGCGATGCGTGGCTGACCTGGCAGCGCCATATGGAAAATAAGATATTCAGCACACAGCTATTCATCCGCAATATCGAGAACAAGGCAATCCTGGCCGGAGGACAGGCCGATTCTGCTGCACCGGGCAAAGACTACGAGCAATACGGTAAGAATGCTTACTACCTGCCGCCGCGGACCTACGGAATTTCGTTCAACGTGTCTCTCTAGCCGAACCGCGTTGATCCGATTCCACATATGAGGGATACCGCATCTTGGATCCTGCATTCCGGTTAAAACACGTACTCTGGGTGGCCGCCCCGCGGACGGCTCCAACCATTCGCGCGCGATGGGAACGGCGCGACCTGCGCAGAGGTTCACGTATGAGGTGCTTAAGCTGATCGGTCCGGACAACCAGCACCGGTATGCCGTCAAGGACGGTCGCTTGGTTGCGATGACTTCACCCTAGAGGGGCGCTCATGTCCAAGCTCATTGGTACACTAAGCCGACGAACGATGCTCGAGACCGGCTTGGCTGCCGCAGCGGCGGTCGCCTTGCCGACGTGGGGCCGCGAAGCGGACGCGTCGAAACTCCAAATCATCAAGAAAAAAATACCGTCCACTGGCGAGAAGGTCCCAGTCATAGGAATTGGTACGAATGCGTTTCACATGACCGACTATGACCTGCTGCACGAAGTGCTCAAGCGCATGCACGAGCTCGGCGGCCGCGTCATCGAGACGGCTTCGGGCTATCGCGATAGCGAGACGGTCATCGGCAAGGCGCTTGAGCAGGACAATTTCCGCAAGCAGATGTTCATCGCTACCAAGTGTGATGTCGCCGGCGCTATGCCGGGTCCGCAGAACGGTGGTCCGCCGCTGGAAAGCGTCTACGGCCTAGAGGCCTTCGAGCGATCGCTTACGCGGCTTCAGACCGATTATGTCGATCTGATGCAAGTGCACCATCTAGCGAGCCTCGAGGCGTTCATGCCGGTGATACAGAAGCTCAAGAAGGACGGCAAGGTGCGATACATCGGCGTTACGACCGTCTCCACGCAGGAGCATCCGCTGCAGGAGCATCCGCAACTGATCGAGTGCATGCGCAAGTACCCGATCGATTTCATTCAGGTCGATTATAGTCTGGGCAACCGTGAGGTCGCCCAGACCGTGTTCCCGCTGGCGCGAGAGCGCAAAATTGCGGTGATGGCCGCAGTACCGCTGGGCGGACACGCCGGTTCATTGATGAATCAGATTTCGAACCGGCAGCTTCCATCCTGGGCAGCCGACATCGACGTCGCGAGCTGGAGCCAGTTCTTCCTCAAGTATGTGATTTCGCATCCGGACGTCACATGTGCGATCCCCGGTTCTACCAAGCTGGAGCATCTGGAGGACGACCAGGGTGCGGGTCGCGGCCGCATGCCCAATGCGGCTCTGCGTAAACGTATGGAAGAGTTCTGGGACAACAAGGACTCGGCCTGATCATCTGCACCATGCCCAGGCATTGAGGTTGACTGCGACGCGCTCTGTGACAGTAATCAGACGCTCGAGACCGTATTATGAGAAGCAAAGTTGCGTCAACGCTGCTGGGAATTGCAGCAGCTCTATTGGTGACATCGAGCGCGCTTGCCGACGGCAGTGGGTTGCCAGGTGATCGCGGGAGGCCCGCTGGGGACGGCTTCCCGCCGCTAAATCCTTCGCCAAGACCGGCAGCGCCCCCAACTCCCACACCCCATGTGCAGATACGCAGCCCTGGCATGGATCTGGCTCTGACGGCCGCCCAGGCGATCGTAGAAGGGTGCAAGGGGTTCCCCCTAACTGTGTCCGTCGCTAACGCCGCAGGTGAACCGATCCTCCTCTACATCTCCGACGGCGCCGCAGCTGCCAACGGCTACATATCTTTGCGCAAGGCGTACACGGCGGCCACCTTCAAAGCTCCTACGTCGCAACTGGTCAGCAAGGCACAGCAGGATGCCGACTTTGCAGCCCAGATCAAGGCGGATCCCAATCTCATGGCCTACCCCGGTGGCATAGTGCTGAAAGCTGGCGATGAGGTCATCGGCGCGATCGGCGTGAGCGGTCACCCAGGTCATCGTGAAGAGGAGTGCGCATCGATCGGCGTGGAGAAGATCAAGGATCAGTTGCTAGCGTTGGTGCCCGCGCCGCCGCCTGTCAGGGGCATCGCGACAGTGCCGGCTGAGCAACAGGCCGTCGTGCAATTAGGCGCGGGTGGCCCTGAGGTTCTGCAGATGCAGAGCGTCCCGGTACTCTCTCCGGCTGCTGACCAGGTCCTGGTCCGCGTCTTCGCTGCGGGTGTCAATCCGCACGATTGGAAGTTTCGTCAGCAGTCACCACCCAAGGTGCTGCCGCGCATCGTCCCCGGCATGGACTTTGCCGGCGTCATTGAGACTCTCGGACCCGGCGTGACGGGTCTGAAGGTGGGCGAGGCGGTGTTTGGCACGAGCGGTGAATTCAACCCTGATGGTAGTACGCTAAACGGCGCGGACGCGCACTTCATCGTCGTGGCCGCCGCCAACGTGGAGGCTAAGCCAAGCACCTTGACCTATGAGCAAGCCGCCGGCCTCGGCCTGATTGCGTGGATCGCGGGGCGTGCGATGGACGACGCGCGGCTGCGAGCGGGCGAGCGCGTACTGATCACCGGCGCGGCCGGAGGAGTCGGCAGCGCCGCTGCGCAGATAGCGGTGGCGCGTGGTGCTCACGTGATCGGCACAGCCTCGCCGAAACATTTCGCCTATCTGAAGTCCCTGGGTGTGAGTGAGGTCGTGGACTACCACGACCCCAATTGGATCAAGCGCGTTGGCCAAGTAGATATGGCGCTGGAAACGGTGGGTGGCCCGACTGCAGCGATGGCGCTCAACGCGGTCAACAAGGGTGGCACATTCATCACCACCAACCCCAGTTCGGTAACGAAGGAACAATACGACGCCGCTGCTGCTGCCGGGGTCAACTGCCCGGAGGCGGGCGGTCCACGCCCGGTGCCCGGCCCATTCCTCAAGGAGGTGGCCGAGCTGGTGCGCGCTCGCAAGTTCACGGTGCATGTCGATCGCACCTATCCGCTCGCCGAGGCCGCGCAGGCGCAGGAATACAATGCTGCCGGCCACACCGAAGGCAAGATCGTCCTGGTGGTCACGAATCAGGCGCAGTCGCACTAGAGGTTAGGCCCTGCCGAGAACGGTTTGGAACTTCCTACGCTCGTTACTTCATCAGCGGCAATTTTGCATAGTGACCGTGCGCGTCGAGCCGTTGATCCTTGTCACAGTCAGCCTGCCCGTGGAGCGCTGGACGCAACGCCACGTTCAGTATGGCGGATGCCCAAGCATCGAGATTGACTGCGACGCGCTCTGTGACAGTACCTATCAAACATTCGAGGTCGCATAATGAGGAACAAAGTTGCATCAATGCTGTTGGGAACTGCAGCAGCTCTTTTAGTGGCATCGAGCGCGCTTGCCGACGGCAGTGGGCTGCCGGGTGATTACGGGAGGCCCGCGGGGGACGGTTTCCCGCCGGCAAATCCTCCGCCACAACCACAACCTTCAACGTCCACACCCCGAAAGGACCCATATCCCCACAGACGCGGCCCTGGAATCGATCTGGCCCTGACGGCCGCCCAGGCGATCGCGCAAGGCTGCAGTCAGTACATGCTGGCTGTGTCCGTCGACAACGCCGCAGGTGAACCAATCCTCACCTACATCCCAGACCGCTCCTCAGCCAGCAGCGGCTTTATAGCTATGCGCAAGGGCTACACCGCGGTCACCTTCAAAGCCCCTACATCGCAACTGGCCACCAAAGCACAGCAGGACGCCGCCTTCGCGGCCCAGATCAAGGCGGATCCCAGCTTCATGGCCTACTCTGGCGCCATATTATTGAAAGTTGGCGATGAAATTATCGGTGCGATCGCCGTGGCCGGAGCCGAGCCTGGCCATCATGACGAGGAGTGCGCATTGATCGGCCTAGAGAAGATCAAGAACCAGTTGAAGTAGGCATCGGTGCATCCCGAGCACGCTCGGAGCTCGCACCCTCGTGGTCAGCGCCAGAAGAGGGCTTGGCGCCCACTGCGGCGGCGTCGCACCCACATCCGGTAGTACATGACGATACCTGAAACAGATAGATAGACCATCGCCAAGCCGCCGAGGGTCTCGAAGCTGCGGCCCGACATGCCGAACATCTCGCCTGAGTGAATCGCCTTGAGCCACTGATAGGCCTGCCAGCCGATCGGAAAGCCAGTGGAGGGGTAGCCCGGCTCCGTCTCGCTCATCGGGCGCCCGGTAGCCGCGTTGAACACGAATTGTGCCGTGTCGTGGCCTGCGGTAACCACGATACCCTGCGGATAGCCCGCAAAATAGCGCAGTCGCAGCACCTTGATGGCGGTTCCAGGCATCGCGTCGTGGAATGCGCTCAGCGTGGTGTGCGTCATTGCGGCGAGCT